>ENA-OOSB01000491-OOSB01000491.1-human-gut-metagenome-genome-assembly--contig:-NODE-491-length-17727-cov-1.724083_pt1 | contig 17727 bp, 36 predicted proteins | sample MGYA00241173_ERZ501204 | MGnify/ENA primary metagenome ERZ501204 (study PRJEB25962, sample SAMEA1965384) | human gut metagenome | biome: human gut; feature: human-associated habitat; material: faeces...
TCTCCAGTATCACAACCAGTTTCTGCCTTCTGTTCCTCAGTAATAGTACCACTTTCCACAATGTGCTGTAGAGCATAGCGCATCTTCTTATTGCCAATATCTACAACATAACGTCTAAACCCAGCAACCCTGTCTATTTCAGACGGGTCATTTCTCTTGTCCCAGGCAATAGTAATAGGTTCTCCCTTAGTTGTCTTGCCGTTTTCATCAGTAGTACTCTTGCTGAATGTCTTCACCGAATTCTTCTTCGGATCGCTCCACATCCCACCTTTGGCTTGGCACATTACTCTGTTAAAACTACTGACTACATTAAAATTAGTAGTTACATTGCACCAGCCAGACTTATACTCTACCTTAGAGATTGGCTTAAATTTGTCTGTCTCTTTAATTGGCTTAATTTCTCCATAAAACTCAAATACATCCATATTTTATATGTCCTCCTATTAATTTTGTATTGTTTCCAAATATTCGTCCTTAAACATCCATATAAAACCACCCGCTGTCTTATTTCTTGGCGTATGATGGCAACAGCGTAAAATGTGTGAATTGTCAATCCCTGTTACTTTATGTGCTTCCCACGATGATATATATTCTGTAATATATTCTCCATATTTAGATAATTGAACCACACGTTTCCCTTTGCCATAATTCGGATTATTTTCTCCTACATTGTTATTATTTCCATAATTTGGATTATTTTCTCCTACCCAATGACCTTTTAATTTTTTAGATTGATTATGTCTCCATTCATCATTACATCTTGTTTTTGCGGCATTTGATAATTTACGTTTAGTTTCTTCTGATGGGTTTGAATTTGCTTTACTAATTTTTTCTTTTGTTTCCTCTGAATGATGTTTCCCATACATTGGATGATGTTCTGGATTTTCGAATCTATTTTTTTGTGACCTACTCATTCTTTCTTTTGCTTCTTTTGAATGATGTTTGCAAAAGAATGGATTATTTGCACCAACCATTTTTTCACTCATTATATTTGAAAGATATTTTCTTGCTTCTTCGTATTCTTCAGCAGAAATTTCATACCTTTCTCCTGTATATCTGCTCTTTACTATAGACATACTCCACCATGCATAAGCTATGCTCATATTCTCTGGATTTTCTAAAGCTAACAACTTATGCGCTATAAAATGTTCTTTAGCATAAAGATCAATCAGATTCTTTTCCTCATTGCCACCGCCAAGACACCTTGGTTTAATATGGTGTCTTTCGTGATACTCGTCTCCACAATTAAATCGTCCACGTGTATCTAAAATATTTTGTATAAATTCTTCATACGTCTTTTCCTCTTCCAAAAGTACTCCCCCTGATGTCGTAAACTCTCATAATGTCATTTCCTTTCGTTTTGCATCTTTTAATATTAATTTTGTATTGTAATAATCAATAAATAAAAAACCTTGAATCAAGATTTACATTTGCATACTCGTGAAATTCTAAATCATTTTTTCCAACATATAATTGTATAGTTTCTTTTCTGCATTGGTTGCACCATAATCGTACATATATATCTTCTGTTTTATATTCTCTGTCAGTTGAACATATTTGGCCGCATTTCTGACATTGATACTTATGTTCTTCTCTCATACCGTCCGCTTCACGTCATCCAGACATTTCGCTACCTCCCCTCTAACCATAATAAAGGCACTTAGCCTTTTGCCTTGTGCCATCATTATAGCATAAATTTCCTTTTTTGTCAAGTCCTTGGAACAATTTTAATATGCATCATTTCCCCATTAATTTCCACCTTTCCGTTGTTAACATCATATGAAACAACATCATCTTTATCAATATAGATTGCCTGTCCACGCACACGGAACCCCCATCCCGCCTCTGTTTCAGGTACAAACTTCATTTGAATATGTTGCTTGCCGAAGAGCTTATGCTCGGTATGGATATCTACATTTGCCCCTTCTATTCCTTTTAATGCATCGATTAATTGTCTCATGTTTTTCTCCCCTTCTTCGTCTAAAGTTTGTACAAATATTATACTATACTTTTCCATAACATGCAAACATTAGTTCTGTTTCCCATAACTTTCTAGTTAATTTTGTATTGTGAGCATTTAAATAATGAGCAACATAATTAAATATATTGCTCGTATTTCTGGGCCACAGTGTCCACATAATAATCTTCAGCGAATCCATATTGAATGGCCAACTCTTTTCCCCTTTGAGTTTTTAAAAACTCTCTAAGTGCCAATCCCGTTTCCTTTATGCCAAGTTGAAGATAATAAAACATACCTGACGCACTTAAATTTTTCATCGTCAATCCTTGTAGATCTAAATATTCTCTGAATATCTGTATTTTACGGTAGAAATAACGGAAATGTACATCTTCAGAATCGACACCCCTAGTATTTGATCGTTCTTTATATAATCTTCCTTTGCCCTGTACTTCAACTATACGCATTGTATTTCCGTAACTCATGACCTCTTCCTCAGCAAATGCTTTTGGTAGTAGTTCTCTTAGCCTATCTGTTAATGGGAATTCTTTCCCGTTAACATGTAGTGTCTCACCTTGTATACATTCTTCTGAAACCGAATATATATCAATCATATTTTTGCCAGAGACTCCCTCCCAAAGAAGTTCTACAATTGCTTTATCACTCCAATTTAGCAACTGTGCCTCAACATCATCAAGTTCTTCTCTACTTAATAATATGTTTCCACTCTTATCAATTAGATCAACAACATCTGCCTTTGTTATTAACTCATACTCATTCTCGCCACACATCAAACGTGAATAATGCTTTAATATAATGGCGTAATTTAATAAGGAATTTACAGATTTCGCTCTAAATTGTGCAAACATATTTAATATTTCTTCCCTTGTAAATTGCGAAGCGTCTTTTTTGAGTTTCTCTTCAAACGGCTCAGTCTTTCTGAAAACTGCATACAGACTAGTTTTCGCAACTACTTTGCTTTTTAAATATTCTTTCATAAATGCTTCTTTTTGCGCTTTATTATACATCTCCTTCTTCACTCCCTTATAACTTAAATTATACAGTACAATATTAATTTAGTCAAGATTATTTAAAAATATCACCCAAAAGTTCTGTTGCTTTCTCTTGCTTTTTATCAGAAATCGTTGCATATCTTGCAGTAGTTTCAATTTTACTATGGTGCAATTGTGCTGCAGTCAAGTAAATATCTCCTGTTTTCTCATAAAGAATTGTGGCACAAGTATGTCTCATAACATGAGGAGTCACATGCTTATTTGTAATTCCATTAGAATATTTAAGCAGTAATTTTCTTACCATATCATAGCTAATTCTTTCTCCTTTTTGAGATACAAACAATGCATTGCTAGGAACGTCTTTAAAATATTTTCTTCTATCTGCAATCCAATCAATGAGAATCTTTCTTACCGGTGCGCTAAATCTAGCATCAAATGTTTTATTTCTCTTTTCAATTACCCGAATTATATTATTGTCAAAGTCAATGTCTTCCATGTTGATTTGTGTAATTGCAGCAATACGCAATCCAGTAGATACTCCTAGCATAAAGATACAAAGGTCTCGATTTACCATTGATTCTTTTGCGTTTTTTTGAATATTCAATACAATCTTATTGACTTCCTCTTCGGTCAAATATGTTGTGGCTGGAGTATCGGTGATCTTCGGTCTACTTTTTCTGGGAACTGGATTCATATCAACATATTCATTCTCTTCCAAAAAACTGAAAAAAGAATTCAAGGCATACCAATTTGCAGCACGAAAATTACTCGATGTAGGTACTACTTCGCCATGTTTTGTCTTCGTTTCAAGCGTAATCATATATTTATTAATAGTAATTGGTCTTACGTTTTTATAAAAACTTTCGCTTCTTTTCCCTTTTGTAGCGAAATTCATAAATGATCTAATGGATTTTAAATATTCTTGGATTGTTCTATATGACTTCTTTTCTGCTCTAAGAGCATAATAATATTCTGAGAAAATATCTGGTAAATTTTCAAGTTGTTCTTCGATCTTTTTAAATTCTTTGTTTTCGTTTTCAAGTCTTCCACTAGGCATAATGTTCACTCCTTTGTATAAAATGTATTCTCTTCTTTGATTTTCTTTCTCCATTTAAAAAAGAAAAATGAAACTACAACCCAACCATAATTGCTCCATTAAAAATGCTGACAACAATCATGATAAAAATATACCAAATCCAACCAAGAAATAATCCATTAATCTCAGTATCTTTTGGTACATGTTTTACCATACCATTATATGTTCTTTGATTACTTACGATAATATTTTCTAATTCCGTTTCGGAACAGCGAATAGTTTTATTCTTTTCTTGACAGCGATATCTGAATATATGTCTCCCGTCATTCGTAGTCCCCGTATATAGTGCATCAACTATTCCGTCATTAGTTTTAATAACGTACCAATTTCCACGTATCATTCGATCTCCTCCAAATACTGAATCGCCTCCTCCAAAGAATCAATCGCACATTCCAAATTATTTTGGGCATCTTCTGAATTATATCCGTTTTGAGATTCTTTAATTCCGTCAGGCATATTGTCATAGCTACTCATTTCATCCGACAGAATGCTGGATACCATTTTTTCAATTTGTTTAATTACTTTTGCGATTTCTTTTCTTCTTGTGTTATTCATATTAAAATCACCTTTCTTTTTTTCTTTATTATAACACTTTAATTTTGTTTTGTCAAGTATTTGTTTGACTTTTCGCTTTTCAAAATTTTATTCTGTCAATTCATCATTTTCCTTATTCTCCAAATTGGAGCAGATGTAGTTCCACCAACTTTTTCTACACTTCCAAACACATCATTGATGATCATAGCAATGTCATTTGCCGCCATATCCATTTTTCTAGGACTATTCGGATAATTACAAATAAATTCGCCGCCATATTTAGTTGCCTTATAGATTTGCATTAATGTTTCTCTCAACATGTCTATAGAACTCTGCACATTGATGACATTACTTGCAAACACTACATCATATTGCCTATTCAAAGCATACTTGTCCAGTAGTTTATCTCCGTCACCACACCATAAATCATATGCGACAACATCAAATCCATTACTCAACAGATACTTTGTACTAGTGGCTCCTTTTCCTGCACCAAAATCCAGAATTGTTTTGCTCTTATCTACATTCCTTTCCACAAAAAGAGGAACCACCGCTCGGATGGTTCCGTTCTTAATAGCAGATGCTCCAGCACTACGACTGGTTGCCTTTGCGATCTTCATTTCCTGAGCTGTCATAACCATGATGTCCTTTCTGTATTTTATATTTTACCACAATTCTTCTTCATATACCGTAGGTATTGAAACAGCAGTTTCATAATGATCTTTTCCTTCGATATGAAAAATATATTCTATATCTCTGTGTCCACAACAAACAGAACCAATGCTTGTTACAGAACCAACACCATGTATCTTTTCGTATGCTTCTAAGTATTCAATAATATCTCTAGTACTCGCCGTTTTAGTCATTGTTATTCTCCTTTTACAACTTCAACATTTCATCAAATATTTTTTGCTTTACCATTATTATCTACAATTAATATACTACTAGTCACTTTACTTAAATATTCAAGATTCACAAGCTCCTTTATTTTGTCAGGATAATCATAGCAATAAATACATCACGCCCAAATGTAACCATATTATTTAATATTTCAAACAACACTTTCCCATCAAATTCATATCCATCCACAATGTAATACATCTTTGGAACCATTCTGATTTTTTTAGAAACCATAATTAATTTTCCTTTCTTAAAACCAACAATCATATTTTTCTGCAATATCATTCGCTTCTTCAATAGATGTTGCATACCCAATAAATCGTTCACACCATTTATTTGTTTCATTTTCTGCTTCTTTATCACAATATTGAGGATTACTATCTTTCCACATTTCCAATACAAAGGAACAGATTTCTGCTGTAACAACATAAGTATCTTCATTCCAAAGCAATACAACAGGAATCCCAGTCACCGGACATTGAAAATCACTGCTTGTAAAAATCATAATTAATCTCCTTTCAATTAAAAAGAGAGACCCGTATTCACGAGTCTCAATTTCTACCAATTTTAAGCCCAAGTTTATAATGCTCAATATTTTTCTTAATAGAATGTTTTCTGTTCAACAGAGAAAACGCCAGCTTATGAGCTTTAATTTCCTTTTTAATTTTATTCTTGATTCTCCAAACCTCATTCTCAAATCTGCACTTCCAACAATCCGTATAGTCAAAAGAATCCCAACCATCATACGTGTAAAAATAATGGTTGGAATAAAAGTTCAACCTATGATATTTCCCACAAGTATCACATTTCCTGTAATACCATTCCCAATTGGCTTCGTCCGTCGGTAGTTCTGTATAACAATAATCATACTCATCATACTCAGCATCCTGTGCAGCAGGAATTCTCCACCAGTTTTTCATAATTAATTTCCTTTCTTATGAAACTGAGACTCGCTTTCACAAGTCTCTAAATTTATACTTCTGTGATTTCCCCATCTTTTATAACCAAATTACAAAATACTGCTCCATTCATGCCACCATCAATATGGACATAACCAAAATCAAATTCAATTTGTATATTCTGAACATCCTCATCAAAGAAAATATGTGAAGTATAAATATATACATATTTAAATGCATATTTAATTACACCACACATTTCTCTAATGTTTGTATTATCTTCAATAGAAAAATATTTTTTACCCCTATAATTTTTCTTTTCTACAATTTGCAAATTTGTTTTAAAACCAAGCTTCGTGCTAATCAGATCGTTAATTCTACTTAAATTGTCTTCAAGAAATTCTCTTTTCTTTTCTATAATATTTTCCATTATTCATACCTCCAATTTTTAATTTTTATATTTGCGTATTCAACAATCTCGCAATACTCTTTGTTTGTAATATTATCATCAAATGCCGCACGTTCTTCTACAATTTCTGTCAGCTCGTCAATGTCATTTGCTTTGTCAATCAGATCAAAATATTTATTCATTTATTTCTGCTTTCTCCATACTCCATAATCGGTTGCGTCCATAACCGCATACCCACCTTCAACTTTTACAACAACTTCATTTCCATTTGCGTGCTTCTTTGCCTGATACCTAGTTTTATAAATGATCATTAGTAATTACCTCCTTAAATTTTCTTTCTACGAAAAGTCTTATTATCAATCAGCACAATGTGCCCTTGCTCAATCTTTCTCATAAAGCTATTAAACTTTTTCTCATCTGTTTCCGTTGTATTAATTCCAATGTCGCAAATGTATTCAGTATGAATTATCTTATAACACTTATTTTTGAGTTCTGCCATCATTTCCTTTCTTGTGACTGGTTTTCCATTTACATAATATTGATATTTGTTCATCGATATTCCTCCTTAATTTTGTATTGTTATTTCAACTTCTCATTCACATAGAATTCGGTATTTCTATGATAACAAGTCTGACAACCAAGACAACTTCTTGCACCACAATTAACATTTACGTTATTTTCTTTGATGTAGTCTTTGTCATATACTGTAAATACATGATCCACAAACCAGTATTTTCCCATATCAAGTTCGATAGGCTCATTCATCTTAAGGCTGCTAACTATCAAGGAAAGATTCTCTGGCTTCTCAATTCCCTTCTTGTTAAATACTCTGTCACAAATTGCATAGTTCTTCGTCCAAAGGCCAAACTTAGTATATGGATTTCTGTTGCAAATGTTTACATAATTAATAAGTTGAGTTTCATTTTCAAGGTCACCAAATGCCTCAAATCTGTAAATGAGGTCGTTTGTCACAGGAATCTCGTTCCCTTGCAGAATTTTACTCTTAAGGATTTCACCATTCTCAATCAAATGCTCCTTAAGAGACTTTCTCATCTTCATATATGTGTTTGCATAACAATGACAGCACACACCATCTTTATCTTTCTGTCTTGCAAGGCAGAACTTATTGTTTGCACAACATGTGCCAATGCTTTTCATTCCTTTCAATTTTCCAGAGTGATTTGTTTCCCAAACAATTCCGTTCATCATAATAATTTTCTTCCTTTCTAATTATACATTAATTTTGTATTCTTGTTAAGTAAAAAGACGTAGATTTCTCTACGCCTCATAAACATTTGCAACATGAAATTCCGTTACATCATCTCCGCTAGGAAAATGAGTAATGATCTGTGCATACATTTTATCTTCTGCTACATAGCCATCACTATCCCAGCCATTTTCTTCTCTATCAATACGGAGTTCCTCTGCAAATGATTTCATCATATAATCAATTGCTTCTTCTTGCGTATCGAAGAGATAAACAGCAGAATCGGTATCGAATGAATAAGTAAATACAACAGCAAAAGATTTCATTTTACATTTCCTCCTCATCATTCTGATTTCCGTTGTACCATTCACGCAAATAATTTTCATCAAAGCAATCTACTTCCCAAGAGCCATCAAGGAATGTTCCATCATCTGGAATAGGAATAACTCCATCATCGTCTTTGGCAATTTTAATTGCCTCTGCAAGAGTATTTGCCTCAACCTTTACAGTCCCCATCATTGTCCAGCATACAGGAATCTTCCAAGTCTTCATTTTACATTACCTCCTTAGTTACACATACTCTATATTTATTTCCGCCAATATCTCTCACTACAAAAGAATGCCCATCTCCACACCAATAAGCAAACTTTAGTGAGTGTTTAAAGTTCTCCTCTCCACCAAACATAGTCCACTTGATGTCTTCTACGATTCGTTCGCTTCTATCATCCATTTAATTTTCCTCCTTAAATGTGTTCACAAAGATAGTGATAATAATATAAATATTCATCATGAAAAACATCTGGACATTCATAAAAAGCGTCAAGGACATGTTTGATTCTTTCCGTTTTTGCACCAAACGGTGCATTGGTAAAATCATGTTCATTATCAATGTTGAACCAACAATCACCAATATAGCATCTTGAATCACCGTCTTTGAATTTGATAGTAATTACATTTGCCATCAGTCCATCTTCAATTAGTTTCTTTGTAATGTATTTCATTTTACTTGCTCATTTCACTTTTAAGAAATGCTGCCTTTGCTTCTTCATCTAACAGTTCGCCACATGATTCATATGGATCATGTTTAATCCATTCAATATCTTTAAGCATCAATTCAAAAGATTCTCCGTGGCTTTTGCCTTGCCTTATCCAGAAGTTATAACATTCTTGCGAGAATTGTTTTAATATTTCCATTGTTTTTTCTTTGCTTAACATTTAATTGACCTCCTTTTAAATTAAGGGGACTTTATGCAAGTCCTTTAAGAATAATTTTGTATTGTCAATTATTAGCATCATATCTGTTATCACCAAAATACTTAATTTCTGCATTTTTTCTAGCTTTAATTGCTTCTTCTTTGTTATTGAATCTTCCAATATAAATTTTTTTATTATTTACAGAAATACTAACACTCCATTTATTCCTCGATTTATCCCAATATACACCAGTTATTCCACTTGTATTTCTTGAATCTAATGACCGATTCATATTATTTTGAGAACGAGTTTTAATTTGCAAATTAGATTTTCTATTATCCACTTTATGTTCTTTTTTTGGAGGATGGCGTTTATGATCCACATCAAAATTTGAATTGTTTATTCCCATTAATAAACGATGCAAATAAATTATTTTCTTTGTATTTTTATCTCTAGCCGTAAGGTATCCAGATGAATCATAACTCCAACAATACATCTTAACTAAATCATAATCTTCTTTGTCAAACCAAAATGGTTCTCCCTTCAATGTGTATCCAATCGCATAATCTTCACTGTCCAAGTCTATTGGATTCATTTTTGATTGTGCTTTTGATGCGGATTCTTTTTGTAAACATCCACAAGATTTTATCCCATTTTTTCCTCTTAAATTGCTGCCAAGAACAATTTTTTCTGTATGATTCTCACAACTACACAAGCATAACCATCTGTCTCTGTGGCTTCCGTCACATGGTGTTATATAATCATCTACTTGTTTAATTACAGTTAATCTACCAAATATTTTACCAGTTAAATCATCTTTTGTTTTTACCATATATATCATCATTTCTTTTATGAAAGTATCATTACCAACTGCTTACATAAAACAACATCTGCGTTTTAAAATCGGTTGTTTTCAAAACATTTTCAATAATATCAATTGTATCTTTAATATCTTCCAGATACCATTCATCGTATGACGTACTTCCAAAGAAAAATCCTCCACAAGACGGAAGCAGATTCTCTGCAATTTCTGGATTAATAATTACCCTCCCAGGCTCCATACAATCAACCCATTTGCCATCGACATATTTCTGTCCATTTTTAACCTGTCCAAGCATCATAATACTACCAGTCAGAACCTTATAGCATTTGTCAAGCAGGTCCTCAAGAATTTCCTTTGTGCATTCATGGTGATATTTACAATCATCTTCTCCGTCTTGAACGTTTTCAATAAAGAAAGCGTGAATCTGATTTGCCTTTCTCCAATATCCAACCTCCTCCATAATTCTATCGTATCCATACTTATGCTCAGTGTCCCACGCTGAGTAGCGATGAATATAAAACTGTTTATAATACTCAATTACATCCTTGCTCGGAAGTTCACTTTCGTCAACACCGCACCATTCATTAAGTGTACAATTTGCATATTTACTTCCTTCTTTTTTTGCTTTCAGCCAATCGAGATAACCATCAATTGCATTTACCTCTTTTGCAATAGTATTCTTGTAACGAGGCATTCTATTCAAATACATATCCAACCCTATGATAACGCATCTCCCTTCAATTTTTAAGCAATCAGTTCATAAATATCATTTCCGTGTCTACACACAAAACCATTTAAGTTTACCAACGCATCAATCACATCATTGATTTCATAATCTTCAATTTCACTTAGATCAAATCCAATGTCTGGAATGTCTTCTAGTATAACAATATCATTGCCAAATTCAATAGCATCATCATTGTACTCTTCAATGTTGCTATAATAACCAAACACTTCGTTATAAATTTTTCTTTCATCTAGATCAATGGTAATATCTCCTTCACTCCAGTATTCCATTTCTTTCATTCCATTTTCAGAAATAGCAATCAAACCGCAGCTTCTGTCAATATTATCTGCTTTAAACTTTTCATCTGGGAACATATCCTGAATGTATTTCCATTCTGAACTATCCAACCCACCATCAATTCCACCACCGTTATGCTCACAAAAGTGAATTAGATTCAGGATTAAATTTCTTTCGCTATCAATTTCTTCTGGAATGAAATCAATAATTTCTCTTGCCTCTCTAAGAGCACTTACACTATATGCCGACCAATGATAGTACATTTTTGCAATATCTTTTCCGTCACATCTAATAGTGGTTACAAGTCTTTGTCCCATAATAAGATCCTCCTTCAATTATTTACAAACTTTTTCAATGTATGCGTCAAATTCTCTTTCAAACTCATCAAACTTCTTAATGAAGTTCTCCATGCGATACAAACTAGGTTCTACAATTGCCATTGTATTTCTGTTCAATCCAAACGTATGCTCTCCGTTAGTTCTAAAGTCTACGTCTCCACAAGCACCTCCTGCATCAATTCCAAGCAGTGTAATCGGGTCTCTATTTACAAATCCTACAAGGTGTGACCAACTGTTTGTATAGAACATACCAGTATCATATCCTTCATGTCCTCCCCATCCTCTTTTATTGAAGTCAATTCCATTATCCTTTGCATAATTTGCAAGTTTAATTAAATCATCAATTCTTGGCTTGAGTTCTTTAATTTTTGCAAGTGCAGTATCAAATCTATTCTTTGTTTCGATTTCCTTTTGTCTTGCCCTGTCCTTATCATTACCTACCTTTTTGTCGATCATGCTCATCATTTCATTAACATTCATTTTCAAATCCTCCTTTAGTTCTTATTTCCTTTGTAATGTAATGCCGCACACTTATTGCAGCAATATACATTGCCTTCTTTAATTCCAAAATAAACTCTGTCAAGTTCTTCCACGGGGATTTTGTACTTGACTGATAGCCATGTACAACAATAATGACATCGTTTATTTTTACGTTCCTCTGCTGGAATCAACTGCATCATATTTTAATCTCCTTTATGATTTTCTGCATCAAGCAATACGCATCTCATAAATGCTTCCAAACAATCCGTCCAGAACTCATCGTCTTCCAAATCCTCATAATCTTCTTCCGTTGCACCATCTGGCATTCCCATAGTCGCCCACACATACCAGAAGATTTCCTCATCCTGGATATTTTCCCTTAGATAATTATCCATTTCCTTGCCAAGTTTGCTACGATATTTTTTGTCAATATACATAATTTAGTCTCCTTTCTAGATTAGAGATTATAAACATCATAATTATATTTTCCAAAATATTTTTCTTCTGCTTTTTTACGAGCATCAATTGCATCTTGTTTATTTATAAATGTGCCAATATAAATTTGTTTATTATTAATACCAATACGTACTTTCCATCTTTGTTCTTTGTTTGACCAACTAACTCCTTTTACTCCACTTGTATTATTTGATGATAATGATGCATTCATCATATTTTGTGACTGCGTTTTTATTTCAAGATTTTCTTTGCGATTGTCTTTTTTGTGCCCATTTCTTGGAGGGTGCTGTTTGTGATCTACTATCATACCATTCGGAACAGGCGACATTATCAATACATGTAGAAAAATTGTTTTTTTAGTTTTCTTTTCTGTTGCTGTTACATATCCCTTTTTATCATAAAACCAACAATAATCTTTAATTTTATCATAGTCTTCTTTATCAAACCAAAATGGCTCTCCCTTTAAAGTATATCCTATTGCATAATCTTCACTATTAAAGTCAACTGGATTATTTTTAACATTATTGCTTCCATTAATAGATGCCTTTTCTTTTTTAAGGCAACCGCAAGATTTTACCAAACCATTTCTTAAATGTTTACCAATAACCTTAATTTTATTTTTCTCTTGACAAGAACATTCACAGAGCCATCTGTCACGGTGTTTCCCACCCTTCTCTATGTAATCGTCTATCTGTTTAATAATAGTTAATCTACTATCTGGTACCCCATGTTCTGCCATTGCCCATCCAGTCATATCTTCTTTTACATTTACCATAAATTTTAAACACTCACTTTCGCTTTAACCATTTCATAAAACTTATCAAATAAAATGTTTCCATCAAGAACTTTTTCAAATCTCTTTTCTTCAAAGGTAGATGTATTTCTCTTAGGGGCACTATGCCAAACATAATCACTCATAGCGTTAATAGCACCATATGCAGTATTCATATACTTCGCAATATCCGGCATAGCATAGCAAATATAAAATCCATCTTTCATCTGCTGAATATTTGTCTTTTTGCGTTCCGTATCATTTTCATCAATCGGGAAAAGCTCATTAATGATTTCATTAAGCTGATCTCTAGTCAACTTTGTATTTGCAAGTCTATCTGCTTCATTATTAAGGGCATCCATATAAATATTTGCCATGCCCAAACAATGTCTCGCTTCTTCAAGCTTATCTTCCATATTTCCGATATGCTTTGTGCTCCAAGATCGCTGTGCTGTATTCAGTGCAAGGTTCAATGTGTTGGCACAAACTACTCGGATAGGGCTCATACAAATTTTAATTGCACCAGTCCCGTCGTGAGAATTTGAGAATACCATATACGGTTCGACCTCATCATCAAGCACTTTCTTGGTAGGCATCTTTGCAAGTAGCCAAACTCTCTTACCTCCGTTCAAAGAACCAGCAGTTTCATAACGAACAACCCCATCTTCCGTTTCTCCAACAAGTGCGTCAGTGAAAGAAAATGCATCTTCATTCTGTACAATCTTGTATCTGTCTGTAACAATACCAAGTACAGTCTTATCATCACTTCTTACATTTGCCTTATAGTTCTTAATTTCCGTTCCATCATTCATATACACAGGAGTTTGTTCAACAGTCCAATTAAGTCCTGCTGCAATCAGAGCATCCTTACTGTTCGGTGCCTCCTGAATAATCTTGCAACGATCTTTTGTGAGCTCATAGTGCCAAGGTTTAACTCTGCTTGCACTAAACATAGAATCATTAATCTCAATACAATGTCCCATAAATTTAATCTCCTTTAATAAGTGATTTTATTTGCTTTTCTTTTTGCTTTAATATTCTGTCTTTGCTGCCACCACGAATGATTTTCGTACTTTACCAAATAATAACATTGTTTTTTCAGGCATTCCTTCTTTCTAACTTGCCGTACCGTAAGTCCTTTCTGATGTCTTCTGCAATAAGCACACACATTATCACTTTCCGTTCCATACAAACAATTCATTAACTATCTCCTTTCTTTACAACCTCATAATTATTTGGGATATGTTTCGCAGAAATATAACTTGCCTCATCAACCATCTTCCAAAATGAACGCTTGAACTGATATGCTGCGTCATGTTTTTCAAGCACAATTTCCTTCCCATTCAATGTGCATTTAATAACACTTCCAATTGGTAAGTTTGCAAGTGTGTTCGGATTTTTCTTTTTCTTCTCTTACAGATACTTACTAGATTCTTTGTCAACCCAAACATCTTCAACACTCGCATAAGGGACATTTGGGTTTTCTATAACAAACTTGCCAATTGCCTCCTCTCTAGATACTGCGATGGTGTCATACCATTCTGTCATACCATCCGCAGCAGTATATTCAACTATATAATATTTCTCTTCGTAATACTCATTTGCATACCCCCAATCTTCATAATCATATTCTTCATCGATATATTCAAACTTATCGTTTTCCGTTGTGCGTTCAAGAATCTTACAAGCTGCCTCAATGCTCTCCTCCATTTCCGTAAGATTCACATATTCGTCAGTTGTATGAGGGTTGTAATAACCCGCCGACAAATTCACTGCCGCACATCCAATGACTGGAGCAATCTCACAAATGTCTGTAAATGAACCATATGCTTTCTCGTAGAATTCCTTTGTAATGAAGTCCTCGAAATCTGGATTTGCACATTGATAAAAGACCGCATCATTTGCATTGGCACGATCAAATTCAATGATGTAATTGAAATCCAATTCCTTTGCCAACTTAGTTTCGGCAAACTTACCAGAACCGATACATCCAATCTCTTCATCCTCGCAGAACAGAACGGAACAATTATATCTCTTAATGACTTCAAGAACCATATAAACACCTGCTTTATCGTCTCCTCCAATTCCTTGTGGAGAAGAAATAATATTCTGTTCCTTGTCATAAATCATCAACTTCGGAAGTTCTCTGTGTACGGTGTCAAGATGTGCTACCAGCAGCACAGGAAAATTCCCTTCTGCATACACAAATCCATCCTGGCATACCACAGAATCATACGACTTCTGCAAATTTTGCTTTACATATTTTTTGAGTTCCTTTTGGGACATACGACAAATCTTTTCAAACTCTTTATTCATATTCACTACCTCCATTACATAGCTTGTGCTTCTGTGGATTCCTCAGCACTTTCTTCTTCTTCGGCTTCTGCTTTCGCTTCTTCAAGACAACCAGGGCACAGTTCTTCATCGTCGAACTCGGTCATAACTCTGTTACGGAAGATTTCTCTACAACATTCACAGGTGCAGAAGTTATCTTCCAAACAATTTTGACAATAGTATGCGTCTTCGCTTTCCACATATGTCATGTTGTTTCTGTCGTAATATTCACCACAATCATTGCAATACTCATAATACTCGTTCAAACAATTATCACACACATATCTGTCTTCGCTTTCAATGTAAGTCATATCATCAAGAGTATATTCCCCACAGCAATCACAATAATTTACGCAATCTCTGCAATACGGACTTCCATCAATCCAGATAACTTCATCTTCGTCATCAATGACGCAGCCACAATCCGCACAAATAGTTTTGCTGGAGCAGCAATTGATATTATCTTGTGTTTCATGCTCTTCTCCGCACTCGATACAAATCGGGTCATGTCCAACGATGATGCACTCTTCGTTCTCACTTCCCTTTGGAACACTCAAATTGCAGTTGGAATAGCACTCATAATCTCTGTAATGAGTACCTTCGGACATAACATATTTACTTGCTTCGGCAGTTCCTTTTTTCACTGTCCAGTAGTTCGGGAAGTCAAACAGTTCAGACATAATCTTCTGAACGATTTCTCTGTAAGGCTTGTATCCTTCTGCATTGCTGTCGTTGTCCTGCGGATATAATCTGCCTTGGATAAGTTTATCTTCACCCCAATGGAACATCTGACGGTTAATCTTCGGCTCATTCCAGAAATCGTTTCCATCATAGGCAGCATCCACGGTATAAAACACCATAGAAGTTCCATCAAGCATATAGCTAATAGTACCAGAAGAATACATTCCTTCATAACTATTCGGCATACCTCTCTTGTTTGTCTTATCAATGGTATGACAACTTGCCCACGAATTGCCGAAGCTCATAGTCAAGTAGTCGAGCGGATTTACGGACAAAATGGTATGCCTTGTAATTTGCAACGGATTGATTGCGTCTGCATACTTTGCAAATTCCCTATTATAATCGGGCAACTTGGTAAGCCCAATATAATCACACAGTTTGTTCACAACTCTGCTCATTTTTTGCCCTTCCTTTGCACGAATGTCAGAGTAAAGTGCATTTACAGTATCGGCGGTTTCGCTTGAGATATACTGAGCGGTCATATGTCTCAAATCGGTGAAGAATGCGAAAATCTCTATTGGATATTTCTTTCCGTTGTTAATGCACCACTTCTTCATATCTTCTGGCATAAATTCTCTTACCGCCGTTGACACTTCATAGGAAAAGAGCCATTCTCTAAAATTGTTAATTGCGGTCATATCAACATCTCTGCTGAAATTGTGGCTAAATACAATCATGAATTTGTCTTCAAGATAGTTCGGATGCTTCTTAAAAGCAGTAATGAGGTCTGCCTTATCCTCTGCCCAAGTGTCAATGATCTTGTCCAGAGCATCTTCAGAGTAGTTATAATCATACTTGTCGAGCAGATTCTCCATTTCTTTCAGAAGCATTTCTCTTTCTTTTTTGCTAATGATTTCTTTTACATCCATTTTATTTTCCTCCTTAATCTGTGCTGGTTTAACCAGCTCAAAATATTTTGCTTCTACCCAGAATCTTCCGTTCTTCCCGTCTACAAAAATGTTATTTCCTTCAATCACAAGAACGGTTCCAGTCCATCCATCGGTTGTAATTGCATACGGTGTAATTGCCTTTGCTCTTATAACGTCTCCAACCTTAAACATTTTTGCTTTCCTCCTTGCTGATTTCCTTTGCAGCTTCTGCATATGTGTCTGCTGTACAGAAAAACTTTCCGTCTACATATGCCACGTAGCAATTACGCTCATGAACAATTTTTACTTCCATTTAAGTTTCCTCCTTTGCCTTTGGAAGTTGTTCGAGGATACTATCTACGTCCTCCTGAATCTATCTGATGAAGTTTAATTTGGCTTGATTGCCTTCCACACAATATCTACTAGCAAGGCAATTTGTGCATTTAGAACATTCTGTCCAGGCATACAATATTCCAAGTTTCTCTTGAACAGTCATTTCGTTTACCTCCTTAACCAACGAGTGTCATCATTTTGTGCAGCATTTCCTGCATTTCCTTTTCCTGCTCTGTTACCTGCTCCATGTTTTCAGTTGTATTTGTTGTATCTGACATTGTTTATTCCTCCATATCTTTGATTTTAGGCAGGAAAAAACCAGCGGTCTTCCCGCTGGCTCCTGCTGTC
>ENA-OOSB01000494-OOSB01000494.1-human-gut-metagenome-genome-assembly--contig:-NODE-494-length-17667-cov-2.771008_pt1 | contig 17667 bp, 15 predicted proteins | sample MGYA00241173_ERZ501204 | MGnify/ENA primary metagenome ERZ501204 (study PRJEB25962, sample SAMEA1965384) | human gut metagenome | biome: human gut; feature: human-associated habitat; material: faeces...
ATTAAGGAAAATTTCAATTTTTTGTAATTTTTTTTTTTTTTTTTTCGACAATTTTTTTGAAAAACGTATGCTAGTATACAACCTCGTCAGGAGGGTTTTATGAAAGATTATATGATTACAGATGATACTTTGGCGATATGTCCAAATGGAAAGGGTAAAGCAACAATTATTGAAAAAAATAGTACTTTTGATGTTGAAATCAGTCCAAGAACTATTATAAATAAGAATTCACTTATGTATGGTAGTTCATTAGACGGTAGATTAGAAAGCACTAATTACCACGTTGGACATAAATATAAGCAACCACTAGTTATCAGTGAGATTAATGATATTATATTATTGTTATTAAAGGAGTTGAACTTTGATGGAAAGATTACAAAAAGTTATTGCTGCTAGTGGTATAACGTCAAGAAGAAAAGCTGAAAAGTTAATGCTTGAAGGTAGAGTTAGTGTCGATGGGAAAGTTATTAGAGAATTAGGCTATCAAGTAACTGGTAAAGAGAGAATTGAAGTTGATGGAGAAATATTAACTAGGGAAGAAAAAGTTTATTTCTTACTTAATAAACCAAGAGGAGTTATTACTAGTGTTACTGATGATAAAAATAGAAAAACTGTTACTGATTTAATACCAGTTAATGAAAGAATCTATCCTGTTGGTAGACTTGATTATGATACTACTGGTGTATTATTACTAACTAATGATGGAGAGTTTGCTAATCTTTTAATGCATCCTAATAAAGAAGTTGATAAAGTATATCTTGCTAAAGTTAAAGGTATTGTTAGAGGAGATACTATTGCTAAACTTAAAAGTGGAGTAGTACTTGATAATAAAAAGGTAAGATGTGCAAGAGCTAAAGTTAAAAGAATAGATTATAAGAATGGTACTTCTTTTGTAGAATTAACTATTCATGAAGGTATTAATCATCAGGTTAAAAGAATGTTAAATGAAGTTGGTTTTGAAGTATTAAAACTTACTAGAGAACAGGTTTATTTCTTTACATTAGATGGTTTGAAGAGTGGGGAATATCGTCCTTTAACCAAAAAAGAAGTAGCAAAGGTATATGCTTTAGAAAAGAAAATGACTAAGTAAAATGATATGAACCCCGTTTCTTGTTCAAAATAGAAACGTGGTTTTTATATGGAAAAAGAATTTAAATTGTATAGTTGTACAGTATTAAAGATAATAATTATATATTAATTTAATAAAATATAAATGTATTATTGTATTATTGCTAATTTTGCGAAAAAATAACAAAAAAGCCTTTTGTTGTTTTTTTGACAATAACACTAATTTATGCTATTATTGGTATGTAAGCAAGGAAACTTGCATATAATAAAAAGAGGAACATTTAATTTTGCAAGTGAATGTCTCCTCCATTAATTGGGTTTGACACTCTATCAGTGCTGTAGAGTGTCTATTTTTTTATTGCTAATACCAGTAAGGTAGAAAGTAATAAAATGATAGCAATGAGCTTTAGAACCTTTATTATAAAAGTTTTAGTTTTCATTAATATCTACCTCCTTTCTCTTATGAGATTGGAGGGCGACACTCACATTAAATGTTCCTGATAAAATTGTATAATAAACGGATTTATAAAGCAAGAAAAAAATAAGACTCTGGGATAATTACCAAGAGTCTTATTTGTCTTCTTCAATAGCACCAGTTGGGCATGAATCAATAGTATCTTTTACATCATCAATGTTTTCATCTTCTTCAATAGCACCAGTTGGGCATGAATCAATAGCATCTTTTACATCATCAATGTTTTCATCTTTAACATCACTATTAACTACTTTGCTAAGTCCTTCATCATCTATTTCAAAAACATAAGGACAAATAGCTGCACAAGCTCCACAACCGATACAAGCATCACGATTAACTTTTACTTTCATAAATTTTCCTCCTTCCCCAATTATATAGCATTATCTACTAATTAGTAAAGTGTTTTCTCTTCCCAAAACTAGTTAGATGTGGTATGATTATTTTAGATAAGAGTAGGTGATACAAGTGGGTAGTGGAACTAGTAGAGTTAATAGATATGATAATGAAAATAAAACAGTAAGAACAAGAACTAGTAGAAATAAAAACTTATATGATGATTTTAATAACTTCGAAAAGTATACTAATTTTACTGATGTTTCAAAAATAGAAGCGGTACCATTAGACTCTTTAAGAGAAAATGCTAATAAAAGAGAAGGTTATCGTTACTTAAAAGATTATGATTTAGTAGAAAAGAAAAAAGAAAGAAAAGAATTAGATGACTTTAATTATCTATATCGTAATACTAGAGGTAATTATAATTTAAAAGAAGCGTTAGAAGAAGCTCGTGAGTCTCGGGAAAAAGATGAATTAGAAAAGAAGAGAAAACTAAGAAATGAGAAGTATAATATCTTAGAAAGTAGTGAAGAAGAACTTAATGAGTTTAAGGAAGAACAGAAAAAAAGACACAAACCTATTGAAAATGAAGAAGAATTAGAAGAGTTAATTAATACAATAACTAGCAAAGAAGTTAGGGAAGAATTAGATAAAGAAAAAGAAACTAGCTTGTTAAGTGATTTAATGGCTACTAGTAATTTAGAAGAGGTAGTAGAACCTATTAAAGAGGAAGAAGTAAGTAAACCACTAAAAGATGAGATAGATAAATCATTCTATACTAAGTCAATGGATTTGAGTAGTGGTGATTTCTTTGATGATGAAGATGAAAATAAAAAAGAACCAGTAATGTTTACTATCTTAAGAGTTATTTTATCACTTATTCTAATAGTAGCAGTTGGTTTTGCTGTATATTATATAGTTACTAACTTTTAATGACTAATTTAAAATAAGAATACTGACCAATTTAAAATGGAGGCATTGACTAATTTAAAATTAAAGAGTAGAATTGAACATAGAGGTGGGTGATAATATGTATAAAAGAGAAGCGTTAAAAACAATAGAAGATATTAATAAGACTTTTAAAGTACTTTTGATAACAGGACCAAGACAGGTTGGTAAAACTACTCTTTTACTTAGTGTTAAGCCTAATGATATGGAATATGTTACTCTTGATGATAAAGTTTTAAGAGATCAAGCAATAAATGATCCAAAACTATTTTTAGAAGAACATCCAGCCCCATTACTTATAGATGAAGCTCAGTATGCTCCTAACTTATTTTCCTATATAAAAATAAATGTAGATAAAAATGATACTAAAGGAATGTATTGGTTAACTGGATCACAACAGTTTCATCTGATGAAAAATGTTTCAGAATCATTAGCAGGAAGAGTGGGAATAGTAAATCTTAATAGTTTTACTTATGCTGAAATTGTTAGAAATACTAATAAAGTTTTATTTAATCCGACTAACTTGATTAAAGCTGATAAGATTGATGTTAATACCTTATTTGAAACTATTTATAAAGGTGGTATGCCAGAGTTATATAACAATAAAGAAATAAATAGAGAACTATATTTTCAAGGATATATAGATACTTATATATCAAGAGATGTTAGAGAATTAACAGAAATAGGTAATATTGATTCTTTTAAAAAATTTATTGTTAGTATGGCTTCAAGGACTGGTGAACAACTTAACTATACCTCACTTGCTAATGATGCCGGTATATCAGTACCAACAGCTAAAGCATGGACATCTATTTTAACATCATCTGGTCTTGTTTATTTACTTGAACCTTATATGTCATCAGAATTAAAAAGACTAACACATGTACCTAAAATTATTTTTATGGATACAGGACTAGCTTCATACTTAGCTGGTTGGGAAAGTGCTAAAGAACTACAACTTAGCTCAAATGCAGGACACTACTTAGAAACATTTGTAATTAGTGAAATAGTTAAATCTTATAATGCTAAAGGAATAAGACCAAACCTATCTTATTACCGTGATAAAGAAAAAAATGAAATAGACTTAATAATCTATAAAAACAATAAATTATATCCATTTGAAATAAAGAAAACAGCATCTCCTACTAAAGAAATGATAAAACATTTTAAATGTTTAGAAAAAACTTCTAAAGAAGTAGGAACTGGTGGTATAATATGTTGTTATGATGTATTAATGCATTTAGATGAGAAAAATTATATCATTCCAATCTCATCAGTTGTTAATGCTAAAGAATAAAAAGAATATAGATTGGGGGAAAATGTCATGAACTTATCTTTTGATTTGAATGATTATCTTTTAATCTGGAATTTACTTTTTCTACCATCTGTTACTAATGATGTCCAAAGATTAAAAGAAAAACTTTGGAAGAATTATCGTCATCTTTATAAAGACTTGTATAAAGAAGAAGCGAAGATTCTAAAAGACCCTAAGAACTATATACCTGATGATGATACTATCTTTGATATGGTTAAAGAAACGGAAGCTTATAAAAGAATAAGAAAAGAAACAGAGGAATATCGCCTTTTTCTAATGCACTATTATAATGAGATAAAAAAAGAATTAGTTAGCTACTTTAAAGAATTAGTTCGCTTTGATATTAAAATATATCATGTCTTAGTTCTTAATCCGAGATTTAATTCAGTGGAGATGAAAACAGTAAAAAGTAGAAAAGTTAATACTATCTCATGGGGAATGATGAGAGACCAAGAAGATGGGGAAATGGCTGTTATTGATATCTTGAGTCATATCTTAAAAAAAGAATTAAAAGATTATGAATCTGATTATAAAGAAATAGTAGAAGCGATAATAGAGCTTGCTATTGATAATGAATTATCTACTAGAATAAAAGGGAAGAGTTGTTATTTAAAAGGAGATAACTCCTTAAAGTTCTTAAAAAAACAAATATATCCATACTTTCTAATGTATCTTGGAAGTAGTAGAGATGATATGCTTAACTATATGGTTAGAGATGGTATTGTCTTTGATGTAGATAAGTATAGTCTAAAAAGAAGTCTTGCTACTTATAACTTAAAAGAATTTATTACTTTTTGCATAGAAAATCAAAAATATATTTTGAAAATAGAAGAACTAGAAATTATTTAAGTGGAGGAATAGAAGTATGCAAAAAGAGATTAGTATTTTACTTGATAAAATGGGGATTGATTATACTAATTCTTCTTTTTTTGACTCTTTAAAGTTAGAAAGACTAGTAGTAGATAAAGAAAGTGGTAACTGGAACTTTTATCTTTTAAGTGATAAATTACCAGATATAGATAGTTATCTAGAGCTTGAAAAGAATAAAGATAAAATAGCATCAAATATTTATTATAATATAACTAATCTAGATAATAATGTATTACTTAGTTATTATAAACCACTACTAGAACTTGCTAAAGAAGAAGGACTAATTAGTATAACAGAACCATATCTATCTAACTTGATATTAGATAAAGATAAGCTTTTATTAGTAGCAAGTAATATAATAGAAGAGAAAAGATTAGTAAAGATAAAAGATATTATAAGTCCTTATTATCAAAGATTAGGATATAAAGAAGAAATAGAGATTGTAGTAAGAGAAAATGAATCTATTAAAGAAGAAATAGATAGGGAATTAAAAGAAATAAAAGTAGAACCTATTAAAGAGGAGAAAAAGGAAGAGAAGAAAGAGTTTAAAAACTTTACCCCTGGTCCTCGTCCTAGAAGAAGTAAAAAAAGAGATGAAGGTTGTATTTTAGGACTTGATATTAAACAGATGCCTATTAAGATAAGTATGATTCAAGGAGAAGATAATAATGTCATTGTAGAAGGTAATGTTTTTGGGGTTGATTACTTTGAGTCTAGTAAGAGTGAGTTTAGAATAATTACTTTAAAAATAACTGATTATACCGATAGTATTTTATGTAAAGTATTTTGTAATGAACAAGATGAGTATGAAAGACTTTGTAAAGAACTTAAAGTAGGAAGAGATTTATTAATATCAGGTTATGTTAAAGAAGATAGTTTTGCTAAAGAATTAGTTTTAAATGCTCGTGATATTATGCCTATTACTAAACATAAAGAAGAAATTAAAGACTTAAGTGAGAGAAAAAGAGTAGAGTTACATGCTCATACTAAGATGAGTCAGATGGATGGTGTAGTAGATGAACTTGATCTTGTTAAACAAGCGATTAAATGGGGACATAAAGGTATTGCTATAACTGACCATAATGGAGCTCAAGCTTTCCCTCATGTTTATAACTATGTAAGAGATTATAATAAAGGAAAAGAAGAAGATGAAAAGTTTAAAGCTATCTATGGAACAGAATTAGTAATGGTAGATGATAATGTAGATATTGTTGTTCGTCCTAATAATGATGTATTACTAGATGATACTTATGTTGTCTTTGACTTTGAAACAACTGGATTTAATGCTGGTGGTGCTGACTCTATCATTGAAATTGGTGCGGTTAAGATGAAAGATGGCATCATCATTGAAAAGTATGATGAGTTAATTAATCCAGGACGTCCTCTTCCTCAAAAAATAGTTGATGTTACTAATATTACGGATATGATGCTAGAAGGTAAAAGATGTGAAGAAGAGGCTGTTAAAGATTTTATTAACTGGTTTGGTGATTTACCAATGGTTGCTCATAATGCTAAGTTTGATGTATCTTTCTTAGAGATGGCTTATGAGAAATATAATCTAGGAGAGTTTAAAAATCCTGTTATTGATACCTTAGAACTATCACGTACCCTTGATAATAATTATGCAAGACATAGTTTGTCTGCCCTTGTTAAAAGATATAATGTACCTTGGGATGAAGAGGCACATCATAGAGGAGATTATGATGCGGAAGGAACGGCATTAGTCTTTTACAAAATGCTAGAGAAGTTAAATAACCGTAATATTGAGACAATGGAACAGCTTGCTAATATGGTTGATCAAAGTGAAATGTATAAGTATGGTACCTTAAATCATATTAATATTTTAACGCTTACTAAGAAGGGACTTAAAAATCTATTTAAGATAATTTCTTATGCTAATACAACCTATTTATATAAGACACCAAGAGTACCAAGAAGTATTGTTGAAAAGTATCGTGAAGATTTATTAATTGGTAGTGGTTGTTATGAATCTGAAGTTTTTCGGCAAGCGAAAAGTAAAAGTGAAGAAGAATTATCTAATATTATAAGATTTTATGATTATGTAGAAGTACAACCTCCAGAGTGTTATAGACATTTAATTGATATGAATGATTTTGGTACAGAAGTAGAATTAATCGCTCATCTAGAAAAGATTATTAGAACTACTATTGAGGCAGGTAAACTAATAGTAGCAACAGGTGATGTTCATCACTTAACAAGAGAAGATAAAATATATAGAGAGATAATTGTTAATCAAAAAGTACCAGGTGGAGGACGTCATCCTTTAGCAAGAGGAGGAATAAAAGAAATACCATCTAATCACTTTAGAACGACTGATGAGATGCTTAATGATTTCTCTTTCCTAGATGAAGAGACAAGAAACTTAATAGTAATTGATAACCCTAATAAAATACTTGGTATGGTAAATGAAATTGAAGTTATTATTGAAACAGGTGGTATTCCTTTCTCGCCTAAGATTGATAAGAGTGTAGAAACAGTTACTGACTTAGTCTTTACAAGAGCATCAGATTGGTATGGAGACCCCTTACCTTATAATATAGAAGAACGTATTAGTAAAGAACTTTATGGGGATGGTATCTTTGAAGCGATAACTGATGAGATAGAACGAGACAATATTAAGGAAGAAGATAAGACTAGGGAAACATTTAAAAGATTACATGATACCTTGTTAAAAGGCTTTGATAGTGTTAAAGAAAAGATTAGAGAAAACTTAAAAATTAAGAATCCTGAGATGAGTAGTGATGAGATAGAAAAAACACTACCTAAGAAATTAGGAGGGGTTATCGGTGGAGGATTCGATGTTATCTACTTAATCGCTCAAAAACTAGTTAAACACTCTAATGATGATGGCTATATTGTTGGATCTCGTGGTTCTGTTGGGTCAAGTTTCGTAGCTACTATGATGGGAATTACTGAAGTTAATGCTCTTCCTGCTCACTACTTATGTCGTAATAAAGATTGTAAGTATTCAGAGTTTATGGATGAAGCTGGTGAACCTTACGGAAAAGAGTACTCATCAGGTTATGACCTACCAGATAAAACTTGCCCTAAATGTGGGGGAAAACTATCTAAAGAAGGACAAGACATGCCTTTTGCAACCTTCTTAGGATTTAATGCTGATAAAGTACCAGATATTGATTTAAACTTTTCTGGTGAATATCAGTGGAAGGCTCATGAATATACAAAGGTATTATTTGGAGTTGATAATGTATATCGTGCTGGTACTATTGGAACAGTAGCTGAGAAAACTGCTTTTGGTTATGTTAAAGGTTATTTAGAAGAACATGGTATTGAAGGAAAAAGAAACGTAGAAATAGAGCGACTTGCTATTGGGTGTACTGGTGTTAAAAGAACAACTGGTCAGCATCCTGGAGGAATTGTTGTTATTCCTGGTTATATGGATGTTTATGATTTTACACCATTCCAGTATCCCGCTGATGATAACACATCTCTTTGGCGAACTACTCACTTTGATTACCATGCCATTGACCAAGATGTCTTAAAACTAGATATTCTCGGTCACGATGATCCAACTGTTCTTAGAATGCTTCAAGATTTATCGGGTCTTGATATAACAACTTTACCAATGGATGATAAAAGAATATTTTCCCTTCTTTCTAGTACTAAAGAACTAGGTGTTACAGAAGAAGATATACTTTGTCCAACGGGAACTCTAGGTCTTCCTGAACTAGGAACTAACTTTGTTATTCAAATGTTAGTAGAAACTAAACCAAGTACCTTTGGGGAACTTGTTAAAATCTCTGGTTTATCACATGGTACTGACGTTTGGGCAGGAAATGCTAGTGAGTTAATTAAGAATAATGTAGTACCATTTAAAGAGGTTATCGGATGTCGTGATGATATCATGGTTAACTTAATGAACTGGGGAATGGAACCTAAACTTGCCTTTAAGATAATGGAGTTTGTTCGTAAAGGTAAAGCTTCAAAAGACCCAGAGACTTGGCAAGAATATGCTACTAAGATGAAAAATGCAAAGATTCCCGATTGGTATATTGAATCATGTCATAAGATAAAATACATGTTCCCGAAAGCTCATGCTTGTGCTTATGTAATGAGTGCTATTAGAATTGCTTGGTTTAAACTTTATCATCCTTTATGGTATTATGCTGCATACTTCTCAATTAGAGAAGATGACTTTGATATAGAAGCAATGATTAAAGGATATAATTCTATAAGAGCAAGGTATGAAGATTTACTAGCTAAAGGATATGAAGCTACTAATAAAGAGACTAATATTATTGGAAGTTTACATGTTGCTATGGAAGCTACCGCTAGAGGTATTAAGTTTGCACCTATCTCAATTGAGAAAAGTGATGCTAATCGTTTTGTACTTGATGATGAACATGAAAATACCTTAATACCACCATTTTCTACGATTGATGGACTAGGAGCAGCTGTTGCAACTACTATCGTTGAAGAAAGACAAAAACAACCATTCTTAAGTAAGGAAGACTTACAAAGAAGAGGAAAGGTTTCTAAAACTTTAATCGATAAGATGGTTAGTATGGGAATAATTGATCAGCTACCAGACTCTAATCAATTAAGTTTATTTTAGGAGAAATTATGGAAAAAGATACATTAAATAAAATATTATTAGCTATAATGGATGTTTATAATGAAGATATTACTAATGATAAAAAGCATGAAGTATTAAGTAAGTTATGGACCGATTATTACAAACTGAGTGAAAAGTATAATATCAAGTTAGACTTTGCCTATCAACTATATTTAATCGGTGAAAGTGAAAGTTATATAATTAAAGAAGAACCTAAAAGATTCATAATAGATGAAAATAGGTTAGATGATGCTATTGATAGTTTAAAGAAAGGTAATGACTTAACTAATGAAGAGATAGAGATACTTTTACAAGCCAGTGTAATGAATGCAAGACGTGGCTTTGAAACACTTGGTATTGATACTAAGAATAACTCTTTAAATGGTTTTTGTGAGTTAGGACAGGCTCTTTCTTTAATGCCACTTGAAAATATTGGCTTAGAAGTAACTAAGAATAGTGCTACTGGAAGTTTTGATTATCCGTTTAATCATGCTTTTGGAACAGTTACTTTCCCATATAATGGTGCTACTAAAACTTATTTAATAGATACTACTTATCGTCAATTCTTTACTACTAATAGATGTAACGAAGGAAGATATTATCAAGAAGAAGAAAATACTGGACTTAAAGTAGCACCAGATTCTGGTTATTTTGTAGAAGATAAGGATTTTGCTAGAAGCTTGATGCGTAATGGCTATATAGAATTAACCGAAGAGACAGCTACTAAATATGGAGAAGCTTTTAACAAGGCTAGTATTCCTTTAAAAGATATTGATAAGATTAATGATAGTAATATTAATTATTATCAAAGAATATTAAATGATAGAGAAGATTATAAAATAAGTAGTGGTGAACTTGACGGATTAAATGTAGTATTTAATGATAAAACAAATGTAAACAAAATATAATAAGAGGTATAAATTGTATGATTTGATAAAAGACAAGGGAATAAGTGTACTAATTATTTTAGTTTTGGTTAGTTTAATAAAGCTATATTTGATATGTAGTATTCCATCTACTATAAACATAATGACTAAGGATGCAATTACTAAGGGTTGGTTAGAAGATAAATATAAATTAGGTGGTAAAGAAACTTCAACTATTGCCTAGATTATAATTATATTGACTTATTCCCCTTTTAATGTTAAAATAAGCAGCAATAAGAAGGGGATAGTTATGGGTGATATTGATTTTTTAACTGGTCTTAATAATATGGCTATATGTGAACAGTATGATTTAGATTACTTTGATAAAGTTTTATCTATGATAAAAGAATATTATCAGGCAAGTGATGTTATGCTTGTTAGTACTTTTTCTGATAGAATGAGTGACGAGATGTTTGGTAGTGAGAAAATAATTAAAGCTGATGATTGTGTTATTAATATATCAGAAGATGTATCTAAAAAACTATTAATTAGAAATAATAGTAAAAATATAGAATATAGTGAATTATTATCTTCTATACTTAATAATATGTTTAAGAATAAAGAACTTATAGAACGATTAAAAAATGAAAAGTACACTGATAGCTTACTAAAAACTAAAAATAGATATGCTTATGATGAGTTAGTAGAAAAGAAATGTACTTATAATAATTTAGGCGTTGCTTTTGTAGATGCTAATGGTCTTGGAATAGTAAATAATATGTATGGTTATCAAAAAGGTGACGAACTACTTAAAACGGTTACTAAATCATTAACTGATAATTTTAGAACTACTGATGTTTATAGAATCGGTGGAGATGAATTTGTAGTGATTTGTCAAAATGTAGATAAGAGTTTATTTTTAGATAAGATTGCTAATAGTCAGGTATATTTAGATACTACAGAGTATAGTGCATCTTATGGAATTGTTTATTGTACTACTACTAATAATTTGAAAGAAGTGGTAGAAGATGCTAGTATAAAGATGAAAAAAAATAAAGAAAAACATAGAGAAGAACATCCTGAAGAGTATCTTGATAAGTATAAAGTTAAATATAAAGGTGTAAACGTGTAAAAAGTCTTAATAATTTAAGATTTTTTTTTTTCTTTATGTTATAATTGTGAATAAGGAGGGCATATGACAAAAAAAGTAAATCTTACGGATATTAATTACATACAATATGGTAATGACAAAGGAAAAGATATTGTTTTACTTCATGGTTGGGGACAAAATATCGAAATGATGAAACCACTTGGTGATTTACTTGCAGATAATTATCATATAACTATTATTGACTTACCAGGCTTTGGTAAAAGTAAGGAACCAGATACTATTCTAGATGTAGGTGATTATACTGAAATAGTTCATGATTTATTAGAAAGTTTAAAAGTAGTAAAACCAACACTAATTGGTCATTCCTTTGGGGGGAGAATTTCTATTCGTTATGGAGCCAGCTATGATGTTGAAAAACTAGTATTATGTGGAGCACCTTGTGTTAAGACGAAAAAGGAATTAACTCTTAAAGAAAAAATGTTAAAAAGTGTTAAAAAATTACCAGGTATGGAAAAACTAGCAGATATTGCTAAAAATTATATAGGTTCTACTGACTATAAAAATGCAAGTCCAATGATGAGAGATATTTTAGTTAAAGTAGTAGGAGAAGACTTATCAGAATATGCTAAGAAAATAAAAGTACCAGTCATTTTGATATGGGGTGAATATGATGAAGCTGTACCTTTAGAAGAAGGAAGAATGTTAGAAAAATTACTTTCTGATGGAGCGATGATTGTTTTACCAGGAACTCACTATGCCTATTTAGAAAACCTTTATCAAGTAGGGGCTATTATTAATAAATTTATGGAGGAGTAAAAAGATGTTTGTTAAAATCATTTTATTATTTATAATTACAATTTTAATTATTATTAAATCTAAGAAAAACTTGCATATGTTACAACAAAATTTATATAATGAAAATAATCGTTATCTAAAATGGGTATTAAATAATAGTAGTAACTTTGTAACCTTAGAATTTATTTGTCTAATAATAGTCTCTTTAGCTAATTGCTTTTTAACAACTAATAAAACTATAGCTCTAGTATTTAATCTTTTAGCTAGTATTTTATATTTAGCTTTTATCGTGAAATTTCGTAATGATATAAAAAAGGAACAAGTTAAAAAACCATTAGTAATAACTTCTAGAGTAAAAAGATTAATGGTAACAGAAACTATTCTTTACCTTATTCCATTAGTTATTATGATTATGTTGAGAAATGATTTGGTTTATAGTAGTTTCATGATTTTTATCTATGCTTTAATGAGTTATTTAAATGTATTTGTTTTAGGACTAGCTAACTTTATAAATAAGTATACCTTAGAAAAATATGTATATTATCATTTTAAACATATGGCTATGAGGAAACTTCATAGTATGGAAAGTTTGAAAGTAGTAGGAATTACTGGTAGTTATGGAAAGACTAGTAGTAAAAATATTTTAGCAGATATATTAAATATTAAGTATGTAACTCTTCCAACTCCTAAGAACTTAAATACTCCTTATGGACTTATCATTACTATTAATAATCATTTAGATAAGTTTACGGAAGTATTTATTGCTGAGATGGGTGCTTATAAAACAGGGGAGATTAAACAACTTTGTGATATGGTTAAACCAAAGTATGGTATTTTAACTAAAATAGGTACTGCTCACTTAGAAACATTTGGTAGTGAAGAAAATATTCAAAAAACAAAGTTTGAACTAATTGAATCATTACCACTTGATGGAATTGGTGTTTTAAATAGAGATGATCCTAAACAAGTAAGTTATAAATTAAAAAATAAATGTAAAATACTTTGGATTGGTATAGAAAATAAAGATGTAGATGTTTATGCTAGTGATATTAAATGTTCAAGTATTGGTACTAGTTTTAAAGTTAAGTTTAAAAATGAAGCTAAAGAATATAAATTTGAAACTAGACTTTTAGGTAACCATAATGTTTATAATATTTTAGCAGGACTTGCTCTAGGATATGAATTTGGTATTCCAATAGAAAAACTACAACAATCAGTTAAAACTATTAAACCAGTAGAACATCGTCTAGAACTAAAAAGACTTGGAACATTCTATCAAATCGATGATGCATATAACTCTAATCCAGTTGGAGCAAAAGGTGCAATTGACGTCTTAGCAATGATGCCAGGAGTTAAAATAGTAGTAACACCTGGAATGGTAGAGTTGGGAGATAAAGAAGATTATTATAATGAAAAATTTGGTGAACAAATAGCAGAAGAAGGCAATATTGATTATGTTGTTTTAATTGGTAAGAAGAAAACACTACCTATTAAAAAAGGATTAGAAAATAAAAATTATAATATGGATAATGTTATTGTTTACAATGATGTAAAAGAAGCATACAATTTTATTAGAGGTATTAAGACAAAAGAAGAAGTGTATGCTTTATTTGAAAATGATTTACCAGATACCTATAATGAGAAAGAAAGAGGATGATTAAGATGAGAATAAAAGTAGGTGTTATTTTTGGGGGAGAAAGTGTAAAACACGAAGTTAGTATATTTGCGGCTGTTAAAGCCATGAATAAAATTAATCAAGATAAATATCAAATCGTACCAATATATATTACAAAAGATGGTGAGTGGTATACAGGAGATATGCTTTTTGATGTTGAAAGTTATCAAGATTTAGGTCTTATTAAGAAATATGCAAGTAATGTTGTCTTATATAAGAAAGATAATCAATTTGTATTACAAAGTAAAGGATTCTTTAAAAAGATTGTTACCGATATTGATATAGCATTTCCAATTACTCACGGTACCAATGTAGAAGATGGAGTATTACAAGGATATTTACAAACAGTAGGGGTTCCTTATGTTGGACCTAATGTTTATGCAGGAGTAGTAGGACAGGATAAAGTTTATATGCGTGATATCTTTAAAGCTAATGATATATCTATTCCTAACTATACTTGGTTTTATGATTCAGACTATAAAGATAATAGTGATAAAATAATTAAAAAGATAGAAAAGCTAAATTATCCAGTAATTATTAAACCAGCTACTACTGGTAGTAGTATTGGTATTAGTACTGCTAAAGATAAAAAAGAATTAGAAAAAGCCATAGATGAAGCTATTAACTATGACTCTAAGATTATTGTTGAAGAAATGATTCCTAACTTAATGGAGGTTAATATCTCTGTACTAGGTAATCATGCATCTCAAGAAGTTAGTGTTATAGAGGAAGTACTATCTACTCATAACTTCTTAACCTTTGAAGAAAAATATGTCGGTAGTAGTAAAGTTAAGGGAAAACTTGGAGCAAAGTTAGCACCTCGTAAAGGATCTAAAGGAATGGCTAGTGCATCACGTAAAATACCAGCTGACCTAACTGATAAGATGCAAAAAGAAGTAGAAGATTTAGCTGTTAGAGTATTTAAAGCACTAGGTAGTAGTGGAGTAGCTAGAATTGATATGCTAGTTGATAAAAAAGCAAAGAAGGTTTATGTTAATGAAATAAACTCGATTCCAGGAAGTCTTGCTTTCTATCTATGGGATAAAAAAGGAATGGACTATACTACTTTATTAGATGAAATGATTAATATAGCAGTAAAAGATTATAAAACTAGAACTAGTAAAGTTCATACATTTGATAACAATATTCTACAAGGATTTGCTAATAATAATGGTTTGAAGGGTATGAAAGGAAAAGTTAAATAAATAGAAATGAAAGAAAGTAAAGGACTGACTATAAATTGTCTAAAGTTTAATTGGCCAATAAGAGTAGTTTATAGAAGGTAACTGCTTTCTTTTATTGTAGATTAAAATAAAAAGAGCTATTTTATGATGTTAGGAAAGGGGTATCTATGAAAACATTACTGGAGAAACTATTTAAAACAAATATATCAATCAGTTATATGTTCATTCTTTTTGGAATATGTGCTTTAATGATGGTAGGTTATTTTTCTTATGCTTGGTTTACTGTATAAGGAGTACAAAAGTATAGTGTAGTAACTGGTAATTTAACAGCTACATTAGTAATAGGAGATTAATGGAGCAGGAATAATTAGTTATACGCCAACGACTAATCAAGATGTTATTATTATAAAAGTGACAAATACTAGCAATCGAGATGCTAAAAACTCAATTTATTATTATGATTTAACAGATACTAATATAGTAGTAGGATATGCAGCAGATAGTGAAAATATCCCACTTACTACTGGAGTAGTAGTTGAAAAAAATAAGAGTCTAACTTATAAAATAGTAATAATTAATTCTAAGGGAAAAGAGATACAAATAGGCTCATCTATGGGATTAATAAATGATAACTTATCTTTACCTGTTAATGCTAAAGAGATAGTAAAAACGGAGGACAGTTATTGTCAGGATAATGGTTTTACTACGTTATCCGATTGTATGTTAGTAATTGCTAATCATGAAGCATCAGCTGATGCAGCCAAAACTGCTATAAAAGCCAAAGGAACACCAGACTTTACAAAAGTAGCAACAACCGATGAAGGCTTATATATGGCAGAAGATGATGAGGGAGAAAGTTATTACTATAGGGGAGCAGTTAAAAATAACTATGTATCTTTTGCAGGATTTATCTGGAGAATAATTAGACGTAATGGAGATGGTTCTATTAGAATGATCTATTCTGGTAAAAACACAGTAGATACAGGAGATGCTGTTACTATAGGAACTTCAGTATTTAATGATAAGTATTGGGATTCAACTTATGTTGGCTATAAATATAATGAAGACTTTTCGTTACATGAAAGTAATGGAACTACTGAATATAACTGGTTTACAAATACGCAAAAATATAATTTTGGTACAGGATATACGTTTGATCAATCAACTAAGAAATTTACTTTAACTGGAAATATAAAAGAGTTAACATGGAATGATAATCATGATGAAATAGTAAATAATCAGTTATATAGCTGTTTAAATACAAGTTGTAATGTAGTATATAAAATCGTTGGGTATGATAGTGCTACTGAAATGAAAGTACAACCAATAAGTTATAGTTCAAATAGTTTATTAACAGCTCAAACTAATAAGACTGATTCACCTATTAAAACTACACTAGATAATTGGTATAAAACAAGTTTGACAAGTTATAATGATAAATTAGCAGATGAGGCATTTTGTAGTGATAGAAGTATAGCAAGCGGAACTGGTTATACTACAGATTCTTATACGTTTTATGGAGCATTTGCTCGTTTAAAAGATAATAAAACCCCAAGTTTAAAATGTAGTCAGAATAATGATAAATTTAAAATGTCAAATGAAAGCGCTAAACTAGATTATCCAGTAGGGTTAATTTTAGCTGATGAGGTAGCTTTTGTTGGAGGAAGAGGTTACTATAATGGAGAATACTCACCAAATAGTAATTATTACCTATATAATGGTATGTATTTCTGGACGTTCTCTCCGTCTTATTTTGAGCCTCGCTACTCGAATGCTCGTGTTTGGTTTGTGATGCCATCAGGTAGTTTAAATCCAGGGTATGGTGTAACAAATTCCTTCGGCGTCCGTCCTGTTATAAATTTAAGAGCTGATACAGCAATAACTAAGGGAGATGGATCATCACTAAATCCATTTGTAGTATCTTAGAAAGTGTATAAAACAAAATGATTTCTGAAGGATAGTAGAAAAAGTGGATTGAATAGTTATCTAAAATTTGGTAGAATTAAAGTGTTAAAAATAGCAATAGATAGTTATTACTAGAAAAAAGGTATATTTAATTTGCAAATCAATAAAAAAATAAAAGAAAGTAAAAGTATCTTGCTTATGAGTAAAAAACATAGAATGGTGATATAGTTCTGTGTTTTTTACTAAAAAAGGAAAGAAAGGGAAGAGATATAATGAATAAGGAAAGGATAAAAGATATTTTAACAATAGGAATTTCAGTCTTTATGTTGGTAGTAGTAATAGGGATAAGTTATTCAGCTTTTACTTATAGCGGATTAGGTAAGAAAGAAAATAAAATTACTACTGGGGATATTACTATGTTATATACAGAAAGTAGTAACACTATCACTATGAATAATGCACTACCAACAACTGATAATACAGGAAAAACAAGAAAGAATGCAGGAGAATACTTTGATTTTACTG
>ENA-OOSB01000504-OOSB01000504.1-human-gut-metagenome-genome-assembly--contig:-NODE-504-length-17474-cov-1.418853_pt1 | contig 17474 bp, 6 predicted proteins | sample MGYA00241173_ERZ501204 | MGnify/ENA primary metagenome ERZ501204 (study PRJEB25962, sample SAMEA1965384) | human gut metagenome | biome: human gut; feature: human-associated habitat; material: faeces...
GGATGAAGGCATTCTTCACACTGGCGAATACTGACATGTTTTTCATTCCGATTTTGGAAATCAGGCTCTTGGGCAAAACATAGCTCAATGTAATGTCTGAACACCGGAAGTAACTTCCATCCTCTACATAACGGTCCATCACCATGTTCTGTACCTCAAAGTTGGCCGAGGGGAAGAGATTGCTGGGGTTTTCGGCAGTCCACATTCCCTGATAAGCTTCAGAAGTGATGTTGTTGGACTTCATACCCGGTGTGTTTATGTAACGGTTACCGGTGTTCAATATATCACGACCTTGTACGCCGTTGAAAGCAGCTTTCAGCGTCAGCGACTTCCAGGAAAGGCTGGTCTGGATACCATAAGTAAAGTCCGGATTGGGATTACCGATAATATCCTTATCCTTATCATCTACCACACCGTCTTCGTTTCTGTCGACAAACTTCACGTCACCGGCTTTCAATGTCTGCCCCATGGCAGTCTTATAGTAACCTTCCGTTCCATCAGCCTTAGTATAACGGATGCCCTTACCTTCTACCACATCGTCAACCTGTACGATACCGTCAGTCACATAACCGTAGAACTGTCCCGGAGCTTCACCTGCCAGGAACACATGGCCTACACCGAAGTGGTCACCCAAAGAATTACCAAAGTAACCGACTCTTTCACCCAATGCACCAAATTGTCCAGGCAACATACCCAAATCACCGATTTTTCCCTTGTTGACACCAATATTTCCGCTTACATTCCATTTCCAGTCTTTATGGTCAATGATGCAGGCATTCAGTGAGAATTCCACACCTTTGTTTGTCAATGATCCTTGGTTATAATAGGTTGTAGAGAAACCTGCCGAACCCGGAAGATCCCGACTGATAAGCAAGTCTGTAGTTTTCTTATTATAAACATCTATAGTACCTGTCAAACGGGAATTCCAAAAGCCGAAGTCTACTCCCACGTTCCAGGAAGCTGTCTTTTCCCATTTTAAGCTATTGTTTGCCAAGTTAGTAATAGTAAGCGTATTCAATGCATTGCCCAGTTTGTCGGCATAGATAATACTACCGCCACCATACATGGCAAAAGTAGAATACGGATCGATACTCTGGTTACCAGTGATACCATAGCTCAAACGAAGCTTCAATTGGCTCAGCCATTTCAAACTCTTCATGAATTCTTCCTGTTCCAAACGCCAGGCGATAGAAGCAGAGGGAAAATACCCCCAACGATTATTCTTGGCAAACTTGCTGGAACCATCGGCACGAATAGAGGCTGTTATCAAATATTTCTCAAAAAGATTGATATTCACGCGTCCCAAGTAAGAAAGCAACTGATAATCTTTCTGAATAGGTGTCTGATATTCACGAGAACCGGCCATGTGCATACCATTTTCGCGCATTTCCATTACAGAAAACTTGGTTCCGACAACATTTTTGTTCAAGAAATTGTAATCCTCGTAAGTCATACCGACTGTACCATCCAAATTACCCCAAGAACCCAGCTTCGTATTATACATTACCAGATTCTCTACCGAGTAATTGCTCTTGTCAAGATTGGAAATGGCCAAGTAACCTTGATTATTCATACCCTGATACAGCTCCAGACCATACCAGCGTTTACGTTCATTGGTATTGATGTTACCACCGGTACGGAGATTATAACGCAGAAACTTGCTGATTTTCCATGTCAGGTCCAAGCTGGCATTGAAAGTTTTATCATCAGCCAAGTCTACATAATCATTTAACCAACTGAATACCGTTGTTTTAGCTTCTTGGTCGAAAGCAGGGTCGTCCTCCGGCATTTCATATGGAGCATAGTCCAAAGCCGTACGTGAAACGGCACCTGTAGAACCACCCAATGTATTACCACCGGCCATCATATCGTTCTGACGGAGAGAACCAGCCAAGGACAAACGTAGAGAAACAGCCTTGGACAAGTCGGCATTCAAGTTGGCACGTAAGTCACCCTGCTTCAGTCCTGTCTGCTTCACGGTTCCCTCAATATCCTTGAAATTAGCAGAGACGTAGTAGGTAGTCTTACCTGTACCACCATTTACAGATACGGAATAGTTCTGAGAAAAAGCGGTTTGATAAATTTCTTTCTGCCAGTTTCGTTCAGCCAGCACATGATAGGATTCAGGTTTATCAGGATCATAAGAACCTGTAGCATCACCGAATACATAACGTACTTCGTCACCAACCAGGTGGAACTGCCAGTTTTTCTCATCCGTCTGACGCGAATTACGATACAAGGCATGCTCACGCAAACTCATCATATTCAACAGTTCAGAAGGCTCTGCAATGGTGAAGTTAGCCGAAGCACTTACTTTAGCCTTACCTTCCTTACCTTTCTTTGTAGTAATCAAAATGACACCATTAGCACCACGGCTACCATAGATGGCGGTAGAAGAAGCATCCTTCAATATGGTAATATCTTCAATATCGGCCGGATTCAGCGAAGCCAAGGGGTCTTGTGCAATCTGAAAGTCACCTGAAATACCAGAAGAAGCAAATTCACCGGTAGAAGCCTGCGGGATATTATCAATCACATATAAAGGTTGGTTATCGCCACGCAAAGAACTGGCGCCACGAATCGTAATAGAGGAAGCAGCGCCCGGAGTAGCAGATGCTGTATTTACTACCAAACCGGCAACTTTACCATCAAGCAGATTGTCTATAGATGTCGCTTTCATAGCCTCATTACCATCCGGACGCATGGTAGTCAAAGCACCGGTCAAGTCACCCTTGCGAGCCGTACCGTAAGCCACGACGACAACTTCATCCAATTGCTGCAAGTCGTCTTTCAATGTTACATTAATATTGGTACGATTACCTACTTTTATTTCCTGCGTTGTATATCCAATAAAAGAGAATACCAATATAGAATTGGAATTTGGAACAGAAACAGTATAATTACCATTTACATCAGTTATGGTACCACTGGCAGCACCTTTTACATGTACGTTTACACCAGGCATCGTTTCACCATTACCATCGTACACAATACCTTTCACTTGAATGGCCTGAGCGAGAGCTGTGGTTACAGCCAACAGACATAGCACCATCACAAGCATCGCCTTTTGAAGTCTTTGTCTCATAGAATTAAATTTAAATAAATATTGTCGTTTCAACGCTGCAAAATTGCAAAACAATCCAAAAACCGAAGTACAAAAATCACTATTAATAGGTCTAAAAATCACTATATTTTCATTGATAGTATTTTTAAGGACTCCAGTTTCTGAAATAAAGCATTTATGCCCATTTCATCGGTATTACATTCATTTCCAACCAGGAAAAAAATTCATAAACTTCACTATACGAACAAGAAATCTATCGTTTATTCAAAATCAGACATCCATTCTGATAGGTTACACGATAGCTTTTCCCTTTTTGAGTCTTGAAAATCAGCACAGCGTCCCGATATCTCAATATGCAAGGTGTTCCCGCATAAGAAATAATGTCAACCTGTCGCAGCTTTCCATCTTTCCAGCATACATCCAATGAAAAATTTCCACGGGCACAAAGTCCGGACACAGAACCGTCACTCCAAGCATCGGGCAAAGCTGGCAACAAGTGAATGAATCCCATGTGACTTTGCAGCAGCATTTCCGTAACACCGGCTGTGCCACCAAAATTCCCATCAATCTGGAAAGGCGGATGCATGTCCCAAAGATTATTCAATGTTCCGTGTTTTAAGAGATTACCAAAAAGTTTATAAGCATGATTACCATCGTGCAGACGCGCCCACTGATTAAGTTTCCAACCCATACTCCAACCGGTTGCTCCATCACCCCGGTGTTCCAGCACCACTCTGGAAGCATCGGAAAGTTCAGGGGTGGTTATCGGTGATACCGTATGCCCGGGATGCAAGCCAAAGAGATGGTTCACATGACGATGCTGGTCTTTCGGATCATCCATATCACCAGACCATTCCATCAGCTGGCCATAGCGCCCAATTTTATAAGGAACCAACTTCTCCAATACCTGCTCCCAGTATTTGCGTTCTTTAGCATCCACCCGCAGCACTTTGCTGGCATCGATAGCATCAAGTAGAATTTCACGGACTACTGCATGTACGAAGGTTGCTCCCTGGTCTACCGGACCATGTTCAGGAGAAGTGGAAGGAGCCGCAGTATAGGTACCGTCGGGTTTATGCCATAAGTAATCTACGGCAAAGTTTGCACTACTTTTAATCAGTTCATAACCGATTTCTTTGAGAAACTTCACATCTCTGGTGTAATCATAATACTCCCAAATGTGTGTTGCCAGCCATGGTCCTGCCATAGGGTTGAAATTCCACGACATATTCTCACTCTCCAACGGTGTAGTAAAACCAAAGATATTTCCAGAAATGGAAGCCGTCCAGCCACGAGCCCCAAAATATGCCTGAGCAGTCTTCTCACCAGGTTTTACCAAAGTACGGATGAAATCTATGAGCGGTTTCATGCATTCGCTCAGATTGGTAGAACATGCCGGCCAATAGTTCATCTGCAGATTGACATTGTTGTGATAGTCCACACGCCACGGACCATCTACATTATTATGCCATATACCTTGCAAATTGGCAGGAAGATTGCCGGGACGAGAACTAGCTATCAACAAGTAACGACCAAACTGATAGTACAATTGTTCTAAATAGAAATCTTTTTGACCTTCGCGATAACGACTCAAACGTTGAGTAATCGGCATATCACGAAAATCAGATGAATTTGTCAAGTTCAGTTTCACACGGTTGAACAATGCTGTATAATCTGCATAGTGAGCTTGATATAACGCTTCATAGCCTTGTTTTTCTGCCTCATTTATCCAATAAGCTGTCGTTTCTTCCGGATTTACTCCCACATACGTTTTCGGATTAGTGAAGTCAGGGTTGAAATTAATCAGATAGTCAGTATCAGCTGTAATCAGAAATACCACCTCATCCGCTCCTTCGATAAGGAGTTGGTCATGAGTATTCGTTACAGTTCCACCTTGCGTTAAAACCCGCATACGCACTACATACTCCATACTATTATTATCTAATCTGGCTCGAAAAACCAATCCATTTTTCCCTTCAGGTTGTAAAGAGCCTGCCGAAACCGGATTAGGAGCATAACTGAATCTAAGATTCTGTTTAGCAGGGCGGTCAGCACTATAACGCATCACCAAAACGTTTGCAGGATAAGATATAAATGAAGTACGCTTATATTTTACTCCATCTTTGCAAAATTGTACTATTGCACGGGCTGAATCGAGCGACAGTTCACGGCGATATCCGCTTATCCCAATAGTACTTAGTCCTGTTTCTATGTAGAATTCTCCCATCGTCGTAAAGTTACCGAACCGGAATGGGTCTTCTTTATAAGATTCATATGGAACTGTACTGTTGAAGTTCTGGCAGGTCAGACGTTCGACCTTTTCTTGATTACCTTCAGTAAAGGCTTTACGAATCTCGTCAAGAAGATAAGCAGACTGCTTATTTACATTCCAATAATACGCCGCTCCCTTAGCGGTATTCGGTCCTCCTCTCCATAAGGTTTTCTCGTTAAAGGTAATACGTTCGGCTTCTACTGATCCTAAAATATTAGCACCTATACTGCCATTGCCCAAAGGCAAGGAAGCTGATTCCCATTCTGCATCCGGATTCTTAGCATGGTCTCCAGCTGAAATAGGTTTCTTATCCTTCCATAATTCCGGATTTCCACCATACCATACAGCATGACCGTTTAACGTCGTGGGAGTATCAAACCAGTAAGACAAGGGTGGTTGTATGCCCTGACCATAAACGCCAAGGCTCATTAACAATCCTATAAATATAATCCTGTTTCTTTTCATATTATCCATAAAGTACATACCAAGCAGCTCACACAAAAGAGAATCATAGCAATGAGTTGATTCCTGCGATAGCATTTCCGCATCCACTTCTTCCATCTCTGTTATTTCCTGATTTCCTCTACTACTGCACGCTGTAAAGAAAGTGAATTTTCATAATCACAGTCGGTGGCCAAATCCCATGACATCACACCACGCATGTGCTGGCCGAGCGGTTACCCAACTATGAATCGGCAACATACTGAAGAAAGTTTCGTCCAACTTATCTTTCAATTCAGTACCCAAATACATATTAAAATAGGCATTCATAAATGAATAATTTAAATTTCCGAATCAAAGAGACAGGAAAAAACATTAGAAACGTTCCCTCAGAACTGCTTGCACACTACATTTTTAATCTTTCCTTTAAAACCGTTCAAGCCATCCCCTATTTGTTGTAAGGGAAATATCAGTGTCTCCTGATACTCCATATACTCCATACGCTTATACTGCTGACAATAGACTTTCTTGGTGCGGCCTTCCAGACGTTCCTGCAACTTACCGTTCACATAAAGGGAAGTCCCCTTGTAATCACCTTCTATACGAATATCACTCCACACACCTTCGGGCAAATGATAGGAATGAAACACAAATGTATAGCCGTCACGACTGAAAGCCAGGCAGCCTTTGTTTTCCCAATTGGCATACACCACAGAATGAGGTCCCTTGAATAGTATGGAACTATTGGGAGCATTCTCATCGGGACAAATTTTGAAAGATACAGCATACGGATACCCCACTTCTTGTAACACAGTAGAAATAGAATCGGTCCCGCTTAGCACACAGACTTCCCCGGCAGGGGTAAGTTGCACTTCACCAGAAGCAGTCTGACATACACCTGACGGTATCCGGCCTAACAGATTCACGCCGGGAGCTTCGGGCATCTGACGACATAAATCCTCAAACTGTTCAAAAGAAACCTGACAATTGCTGCCTTTCCACATCTTTTCAGCCAATACCTGTAGGGCTGGGAAAGAACGCACATGCACGTCTTGTTCTGATATACCGTTGCCGCACTTATCATTCCACACGGCAAACATGCCTCCCAGTACTCCAACGGTACCTTCGGGCAATGTCAACTTTTTATTAATCAACCATGGTGACCAAGTTTCATACAACCATTGATGATCCAGAAAATCACGGTAATAACCTGCTGAGGGTACAATATAAAGATAAGTGTCACAAGAGTTAATCAACTTATATCCGTCTTTTAAAGATGCTTCCGGGTCTATCCAGTCATACGACCATGCATTGACAGTTACTCCTTCTGCCTGCACAGGTGTCTTTCCCGGGAGCCATTTCAAGCCACCCCACATACGGGGATTTTTACCGTATTTCGCAATGTATTTCAAATACCGGTCCGTGAAATAACGATACTGTTCAGCCTCCTTTTTATTATACTCGTCTGTTCCTATATGTACGTCCGGACCGATAAATACCGGTGAGTCTCCACAAAGATATTCGTCCAACAATGTATCCACAAAACGATAAGTCTCCTCTTTATAAAGATCAAGATGATCCATACCATATTCTTGACTGGCTATTTCCGGCTTATAATGAGCAAAAGCCAGAGAGTGGGCGGGGATGTCTATTTCTGGAATAATGTTTACTCCATAAGCTTTCCCCATCTTCTGTAACTCTATAAATTCTTTTTTGGTATATGACCCGTCCTTGGATGTCAATCCTGGGAAACGTTCACTCTCTAACCGAAAAGCAGCATAGGTTTTATTCCAATCATTCTCAAAAAATTGCGGAAACCCATTATCATTCAAATGTATTTGAAACTCATTCATCTTGTAAAAAGACAATATCTTTACATATTGCTTCAGATAATCCATCGTGAAGAACTTTCTGGCAACATCCAGCATAAATCCTCGATTAGGGAATTGAGGATAATCGCGTGCAGTACCTTTAGGAAGAGTACCTTGATGATTAAAAAGGATCTGCAGCAAACTGCGCGTACCCCAAAATACACCTCTTACGGCAGGAGCTTTTATACAAGCATAACCGGAAAAGTCAAGCACATATCCCTCTTCTCCCAACTCCTCATCAGGTGGAGTGAGGGACAAGCAAATATCGTTCTTACGAGGTTTGCCGGTACGCAAAGTATAATCCCACCCCATCAATTCCTTCAAGTCTGATATAAGAATACGAGCTGTGGACTCTAACGCAGCCTTATCGGTTGTGCGAATTACAATGCTGCCTCGTACAGGCAAGGAAAGAGTTCCGCCTGTTCCACGCCATTGTTGCAAAGCCGGAATAACTTGCGGACAAGATTCTTGGGCAATAACAGAAAGGCTTATACAAAACAATATGATAAAAAATAAAATTCTCTTCATAAACAATTGATACTATTTAAAATTCCGATATGTCAAAAGTGCCTCATCATTTTAAAGGACGTATTTCAAAACTAAACAGATACTCTTTTACAGGCACCAAATAAGGCGCCAGTACCCCCGGTCCGCAAGTAGCCGTTCCCACACCGCTTTGCAAAGCGTCAAGATGAACGGTCACCGTGCCATTTCTTTTCAACTCGTTAATGTGCCCGGCAGCATCTATATTCTCATCAGTGAAAGGAGATACACTAAATTCAAATGGCTTCTCCCCCCACACAGACAATCCTTTTTCTAATTCATCGCTAACTTGCATCCAACGCACGTCTGTTCGATTACCGGTAGCCTGAGGACGCACATAATAATGAAACATTCGTTCTGCATCAGTATGATAAATACCGATACGCCCCGAAAGTTTTCGGTCAGCATAAGTCTCATGCTCTCCTCGGCCCAAATAAGTGACACGATTAAAACTGTGGGGCATTTCAAAAACCAGCCCGACACGAGCCAATGAACTGACAAACGTTGTATCCGGAACAAAACGGGTTTGTACAGACAATATTCCATCCTTGCGAATGGTGTATTCAAATGTAGCAGACCCTATTGTATCATTTTTATCATTCAATAATTTCACTTCACTGTAAGTAGTGTGTCCTGATGTTTTTACAGATAATACACGTTGGACCAAATGATTTAGCCCTAATTTGCGCCAAACCTTTGCGCCTCCCTTCTTTTCACGGTTGTCATTGTCCGTTGCAGGGCGATATAAACTCAGCCGCACAGGCGAGGCAAGATATTCCTGTCCTTCATAGATGTATGATGTTAATGCTCCGGTTTTCGGATCAATCTGAATTTCCGGTTTTTCAGACAGTTTAGCCAATGTCGGACGATACTGACTATTGGCAGGCAAGACAAACTGATCATAAGCAACCTCATCATCAGTTCCGATGAAAGCACTTTTCTTCTTAGGCGTCCAGCTTAAATTCAGATAAGCCTCACGGATATTCCAGGGTAAGCGTACGCCTCCCAATGAAACTTCAGTAGTGGCATGTGGAGCAACTTCTATAGACTGTTCCCCTTTCGCTAACATTTTACCATTATCTCCCACTATGCTCCACTTCAACACATAAGCATTCAGATTGGTAAAGTCATACCAGTTTTTGATAGCGATGGTTAAATTTTTAGGATCTTTGAGCGTGCATTTAATATATTGATAAGCTTTTTTTACCTCTTTTAAATGAGGATGCGGTTCCCGTACAGCATTCACCAGCCCATTACAGCAAAAGTTACCAAAACTTGGTATATTTTCCGGTCCGTAATCACCGCCATACGCCCAATACCATTTACCATGAGCATCCACCTCTCTGAATGACTGGTCGACCCAGTCCCAGATACAACCGCCTTGTACGACAGGTTCGCTCTCGAACACTTCCATATATTCCTTCAAACCGCCTCCACTGTTACCCATTGTATGCAAATATTCCGTCATAATGAAAGGGCGGTATACTTTCGGACTTGTCTGATGGGCATAAGCCAACAACTCATCCACACTACGATACATGCGACAGTAAATATCAGTATTATATTGTTGTTCAGCACGTTCATACTGAACTGGACGACTTTGCTCTACTGATTTCATCCAATCGTAAGTGCGTTCAAAATTAATACCATTACCTGCCTCATTTCCTAATGACCAGATTATGATGGCGGGATGATTTTTTGACCTCTCGTACATCCGTTGTACCCGATCCATATGGGCTGGAAGCCATGTGCTATCCTTAGCAAGCGAAGCTGCTCCATACCCCATGCCATGCGACTCAATGTTTGCTTCATCTATTATATACAGACCGTAAAGATCACAGAGATGATACCAATACGGATGAGTGGGGTAATGCGAATTTCGCACTGTATTCAGATTATTCTGCTTCATCAGACGAATATCCTGCTCCATCAGTTCCTTGCTGACTGTACGTCCCAATTGAGAATGTTCATGACGATTTGCCCCTTTTACCAATATGGGCACACCGTTTATGCAAAATCGTCCATCTTTGATTTCCGAGGTACGAAACCCTACGTTGCACCCTGTCAGATGTATGATTTCTCCTGAAGTATCTTTTAGAGAAATAATCAATGTATAAAGATAAGGATGTTCCGCACTCCAACGTTTCACTTTCGGTAAAGTCTCTTTCTCAAAAAAAATGAAATTGCCGCTTTCCTTGCTTTGAACCGGACAATCCTTTTCCAGAATAGTTTTTCCGCAAGCATCTTCTAACCGATACGATAATGTGGCAGCACCTTCAGCCTCCCCTCCTATGGTTGTTTCAAGAGCAAAAAGCCCATCCGTATACGTTTCTTTATCTAAAGTGGAAGTCACTTGATAGTCTGCAATATATTGCTTGGGAGTACTATACAGATAGATATCACGTTCTATACCGCTCAATCGCCACATATCCTGACATTCCAGGTATGATCCCGCACTCCAACGATATACTTCCAGGGCAACTGTGTTCTCTCCCTCTTTTACATATGGAGTAATATCCCATTCAGCAGGAGTCTTCGAACCTTGATTATAGCCCAATAGATGCTCATTTACCCAAATATAATAGAATGAGGTAACGCCCTCACAACAGATGACGGTCCGGCGATCTTTCCAATCCAATGGTAAAGTAAAGCTACGCCGATAAGAACCTACCTCATTTTCATCATATGGTACTAGTGGTGGATTTTTCTTAAAGTTAAATAGCGGGTCATCGAATTCGTAGGATTCATTCACATAAATAGCAGTTCCATACCCTTGACGTTCCCAGTTTCCAGGCACTTTGATGTCAGCCCATCCACCCGTATAATATCCAGGCTTATAAAAGTCTTTGGGCCGATTATCAGGATTCTTTACCCAAGAAAATTTCCATCTCCCGTTCAGACTCATATAATAGCGAGAATTTTCATAATCTCCTTGACGGATATTTGTAGCTTTGTCGTATGGCCATACATAAGTATGAGGCCGTAATTTATTTTTTCCAATAGCATATTGACTTTGCCATTCGGGAACAGTAGCCTGAGCAGAAAGTCTACCGACTCCAAAGAATATTCCCACAATGAGGGAGTGTAGAAAAATTTTATAGATGTAATTCATCGTATAACAAAGGTATTAGTTATGATAAATAGTTTTTTGCAAAAGTATCCGTTCCACAATGAATGGAAGGTATAGAAATATCTTTTTTTGCTCCAAAAATGACTATTTCACTCATTATCGTATAATCCTCCTATGCTCTATAAACAGCGTTAATTTATTGGTACAAATCTTGATATACAATAAATTACTGATACCAAACTTGACGGCGATTATACTTGTTAAAATAGCGGAATAAATTTATAAGATTATTTGCATTATTGAAGCAAAAACAATATTTTTGTTTTACTTTTTTATACTATGAAGAAAATTTTATTAACTGTACTTGTTTGGATATTGCCAACCGTCTTATGGGGAAAGCAACTAAGTGACAAACAATATATATTTCAACGGATTGACGTACGTGAAGGACTCTCTTATCAAGTCAACTGCATGACAGTCAGCCACCGTACAGGTCATGCCTGGATGGGGACCAAAAACGGTATCGGACGCTTCGACGGATATGAACAAAAGAAATATTTGAATTGCAATATAGACCAATTGGTAGAAGACCGCAATAATAATATTTGGGCACTTGGCAGCGAAGGAATTTTTCTGTATGATGCGGTCAATGATACCTTTTACCGGGCATGTGACCTAAATGGAAACCTTATATCAGCCTCCTCCATCTGCCTTTGGGATGACGGTGTTTTTTTCGGAGGATTTGACAAATTATACAAATATGATTATAAGACTGGGAAAATCGCTCTTTTCCGTTCGATTACTTCCAATATAAAATTCCAAATCACCGATCTTTACCGTTTTGACAGTCATACCCTGTTGGCTGCCAACCGTTGGGTGGGAGCTTTGCTGATAGATATTCGTACCGGACACACACGTGATGTCCCATTTGATTGTCGCGACGTAGTTACGATGCTGCCTGATTCTAAAGGTAATTTTTGGGTGACTCCGTATTGTAAAGGAGTGCAATGTTACAATAAGAATGGTAAACTTCTTCACACCTACCACACAGGCAATTCATCAATGCAGAGTAACATTGTGCTTGCATTGGCTGAATATGATGGCCACATCTGGATAGGTACCGATGGCAAAGGAATTGCCGTTCTAAATCCTGAAAACAATCAAATGGATGTATTAACACATATTCCGGGAGATGCCTATTCTCTCCCCAGCAATTCTATTTTGTCTTTTTATGCAGATCCGGAAAATGGGATTTGGGCTGGCAGCGTACGCAGTGGAATGTTCAATATTAAGGAAGTAGGCATCAAACTATATGCAGATGCACTCCTTAATGCCGATTATGGACTCAGCGAGAAATCTGTATTAAGCCTTTATCAAGAACAAAACGAAAAGGATATATGGATAGGAACGGATGGTGGGGGACTGAATGTGTTTAATGCCGATACCAATAAATTTCGCCATATTCCATCTACATATGGAGAAAAGGTAGCCTCCATCACGGGTGTTGATAAAAACCACCTTTTGATATCACTCTTTGGCAAGGGGATATTTTTCTATAATAAGCAGACTGAACATTGTACTCCTTTGGTTATTGTAAATGATGACATTAACAACCGATTGTGCCAACAAGGCAAGACAGTCAATCTTATGCAAAATACACCGGAAACTATCTTACTGCTTTCCGAGAGTCCATACAGTTACAACTGGAAACGGAAAACATTCACCCCCATTCATATAAACCACCTTAAAGATGCCATAGTAGGTCAGTTGCTCCCGATATGTGTAAAGGAAACATTTTCTTACCTGCATGATTCCAAATGTATTTATCGTATAGACCATAATGACAATACCCTGCACGTCCTCTATCACTGTAAACAAGATACCATGATCCATTCGGCTTCAGCTGACGAGAAAGGCATTATCTGGATAGGAGGAAACTACGGGTTGGGCAGTTTCTCGCCCAATGACGGTTCATATACTCATATTTCAAACTCGTTGATTAACGAAGCAATGTCTGTTGCCAGTGACCAGCATGGACGATTATGGATTGGTAATAATGAACGTTTGCTTTCCTGGATGACCACCCAAAAGCGCTTTATCCTTTACGGTGTTCCAGACGGAGTCGCTCCTAACGAGTATCTGCCGAAACCCCGTTTACTTTCATCAGAAGGAGATGTATATTTGGGTAGTGTAAATGGATTATTACGCATTGCTTCCACACTTCCCAAAAAGCACCCGGAATCTCCGGTGCTTGAACTATCTGATGTATTTGTTGGCGGTGATCGCATGGAATATATTTCAGGCAGGAAGCCTGTTTTAAAAATTCCGGAGCAAAGCAGAACGATAACGATTAAAGTAAAGGCACACAATAAAGATATATTCCGTAAGCCTGCCTATTGTTACAATCTGCAAGGATATGAAAAAGAGCCTATCTATTCTTATTTGCCGGAACTGACACTGAATACGCTGTCGGCAGGCACCTATCAGATAACTGCTTCATGCACTACCCGTTCCGGCGAATGGACAGATAATTACCCCATTATTGAACTTATCATACTCCCACCTTGGTACCGTACATGGTGGTTCATATTAACATGCATACTGACTGCCTTGTCAGCAGTGGGCTTATCCGTTTACAGCTTTTTACGCCGCAAAGAGAATCGAATGAAATTAGCAATGAAAGAGCACGAGCAACAGGCGTATGAAGAAAAGATACGCTTCCTGATAAATATCAATCATGAGCTGCGTACACCTCTTACGCTAATCCATGCTCCTTTAAAACAACTGATAGAACAGTTTCCTGCCAAAGATGCCCGCTATAGGGTTCTACAGAATATTGCCCGACAGTCTGAGCGCATGAAGAATTTATTAAACATGGTACTTGATGTACGCAAAATGGAAGTCAGCCAAAGTACCTTGCATATAGAAAGCATCAATCTGGAAAAATGGCTGGAAGAAGTAGTTGAAGACTTTATACCCGAGGCTACCCAAAAACATATAACACTCACCCGTCAGCTGTCAGCCGGAATAGAATCATTCTATTGTGATAAGGAAAAGTGTACTACTATAATAACCAATTTATTAATTAATGCAATAAAATACAGTAATGAGGGAGGAGAAATCAATATTATTACTTCATTATCCGAAAAGAAAGACAGAGTGCGTATTTCTGTTTCAGATCAAGGTCCGGGGCTAAAAGATATTGATGTCTCGAAACTGTTTACACGTTTCTACCAGGGTGAGAACAGTCGTCCCGGATCAGGCATAGGACTTTCGTACTCAAAAATTTTGGCAGAACAGCAAGGCGGCAGTGTCGGCGCACTCAATAATGTTGAATCTGCAGGTTCTACTTTTTGGTTTGAACTGCCACTAAACATTAAGCCTGGCAAGCTTATTTTACAGCCACAACCTTATCTTAACGAATTGCTTGCCTCTGCTGAAAACATTGAGAGTGTACCAGACGAGCCTACTTTCAGATCCGAAACTAAAGATTATACCATTCTGGTGGTGGATGACAATATGGAATTAGTAGATTATCTGACTGATGCGATGAGGCCCTATTTTAAAGACGTGCGCACAGCTTATAACGGTGAAGAGGCGTTAGAGATGTGCAGGCAGTGGCATCCGGATGTTATAATCAGCGATATACAGATGCCTAAAATGAACGGGTACGAGTTGTGCAAGCGAGTTAAGGAAGAATTAGACATCAGCCACACCCCAGTCATTCTGCTTACTGCTCGAAATGATGAAGCAAGCCGTATATTCGGTTATAAAAATGGAGCCGATACTTATCTTACAAAGCCGTTTGAGATAAGTATGCTCTACACAGCCATATATAACCAATTGAAAAATCGTGAGCGTATAAAGAAAAAGTATATTAGCAGCAAAACAGCACCAACACCAGAAGAAAGTACATTTAGCGCCGCTGACGAGAAGTTCTTGAATACAATGAATCAGATTATTACTGAAAATATCGACGAGCCTAATATGGGAGTTCCTTTCCTATGTGACAAACTCGGTATGAGCCGTGCCTCACTTTATAATAAGTTAAAGGCATTAACAGGTATGGGAGCAAACGATTATATAAATAAATTGCGCATTGACAATGCTATCAACCTACTACTAAACAGTTCATTAACAGTAAACGAAATAGCAGACCGGGTCGGGTTCTCTACCCCCCGCTACTTCAGTGCAGTATTCAAGAAAAACATGGGATGCTCTCCTACCCAATATAAGGAAGAACAATTCAAAAATAATGTACAGAATATATAAGTCAACAGGACAAGAATGTCCACCGAAGGAAAAAATATTGGAATAATTGAAGCTACATCTTAGCGGCACATTATATCGAAAGCCGGACACAAAGTCCGGAAAAGCATTCCGGCTGGCAGTCTGAGTTAATAAAAAATAATATGCAGCGATTGAAGGCAAAACAATGATAAAATTGTATCTTTGCATCGTTTTATGTATTGAAAGAATAAATAATAACAACGATATGATAGCCAGAATCAACGAGCTTCTGCAAGAAGTAGAAGCACTGAAAGCCGCTAATGCCGAGGAACTGGAAGCACTGCGAATCAAATACCTCAGCAAGAAAGGAGCCATTAACGAACTGATGGCAGACTTCCGCAACGTGCCTGCCGACCAGAAGAAAGAAGTAGGCATGCGCCTGAATGAACTCAAGAACAAGGCACAGGAAAAGATTGCCGCTCTGAAAGAACAATTCGAGAGCCGGGACAACGGTTGTGAAGACCTTGACCTTACCCGTTCGGCCTATCCCGTGAAATTAGGGACACGCCATCCGCTCAGCATCGTAAAGAACGAAATCATCGATATATTTGCCCGTATGGGATTCAACATCGCCGACGGTCCTGAAGTGGAAGACGACTGGCATGTATTTTCCGCCATGAACTTTGCCGAAGACCATCCGGCACGCGACATGCAGGATACTTTCTTCATTGAAAACAATGCCGAGAATGTATCACACAATATCATACTGCGCACACATACATCCAGCGTGCAAAGCCGTGTCATGGAGAATACACAACCGCCCATCCGCATTATCTGTCCGGGACGCGTATACCGTAACGAGGCTATCAGCTATCGTGCACATGCTTTCTTCCACCAGGTAGAAGCGTTGTTTATAGACCGTAATGTATCGTTCACCGACTTGAAACAAGCTCTGTTGCTCTTTGCACAGGAAATGTTCGGCAAGGATACCAAGATACGCCTTCGTCCTTCCTACTTCCCGTTTACGGAACCAAGCGCCGAAATGGACATCAGCTGTAATATCTGTGGCGGCAAAGGCTGTCCTTTCTGTAAAGGTTGGGTCGAAATCTTAGGTTGCGGTATGGTAGACCCCAATGTACTGGAACTGAACGGTATTGACAGCAAGATATACAGCGGATACGCTTTAGGTATGGGTATAGAACGTATTGCCAATCTGAAATATCGCGTAAACGACCTGCGCCTGTTCTCGGAAAACGACACGCGCTTCCTGAAAGAATTTGAAGCAGCTTATTAATATAGAAATCCCGATATTTCTATATTGGGCATAAAATTGGGATGTGCCAGAACCCAAAGGCACTCACCATTTATTTTTAGGCACGGATTGCACGGAGAAACACGGATTAAATCAAAAAAAGGACCGTGAAGTCCGTATAATCCGTGCCTAAAAGAAATTATCAGGCGTATTTTTACTCCCGATTATTTGCAACTAACGGTTTTTAATACAGCCTGATTATCAATCCTATTAAATCTCCACCCAATGAAAGATAGGCTCGTAACTCCCGGCTATTGCTTTATCCTCGCTGCCAACTTCCTACTGTACTTCGGCTTTTGGCTATTGATACCCGTATTGCCATTCTATCTATCCGAAGTATTCAATGCAGGAAACTCCACTATCGGCATCATTCTTTCCTGCTATACGGTAGCTGCCTTATGCATCCGTCCGTTCTCCGGATATTTTCTGGACAGTTTTGCCCGCAAACCGTTGTATCTGTTAGCTTATTTCATCTTCATGACCATGTTTGCCGGATACATCATTGCCGGGTCACTCACTTTATTTATCCTGTTCCGCATCATACACGGCGTATCATTCGGCATGGTGACCGTAGGCGGCAATACGGTGGTCATCGACATCATGCCCTCATCAAGACGCGGAGAAGGTCTCGGATATTACGGACTCTCCAACAACATAGCCATGGCAGGGGG
>ENA-OOSB01000520-OOSB01000520.1-human-gut-metagenome-genome-assembly--contig:-NODE-520-length-16958-cov-2.177483_pt1 | contig 16958 bp, 11 predicted proteins | sample MGYA00241173_ERZ501204 | MGnify/ENA primary metagenome ERZ501204 (study PRJEB25962, sample SAMEA1965384) | human gut metagenome | biome: human gut; feature: human-associated habitat; material: faeces...
CAATTAAAAATCTGCCGGCAGTTTTGGTATGCCATAATCTGATTTTAATTAAAGGTATAGAATTATTGCACGCGATTCAGAAAATATGGATTGACCGGAGATATTCAGAGTAGTAAATTGTAAAAAGCCGGAAGTAAAATATCATGGGATGAGGTATATGAAATGAATTTATTATTTACGATTAATAAGGGCTTTATGGAACATCTGGATGATTGTGTACGATCAATTATCCGTTTCCCATCAGAAGGTGGGTATGATATATATGTGATTCATTCTGATCTTGATCTGAATGATCAGAAACAGTTGGAACGATATGACAAAGATATAGAGGGGAATTCCGTAACATTTCATTTCATCGATATGAAGTATCGTAAAGATATGAATTTTCCGGAGACAGACCGTTATCCGATGGAGATATATTACAGAATATATGCATCTGCATTATTACCGGAGACATTGGATCGGATCCTGTACCTTGATGCGGATATAATTGTCATTCGTTCATTGAAGGAACTGTATGAGATGGATTTTGAAGATAACTATTTTTTAGCTTGTACACATATCAGAAAGTTCTTAAATAAGATGAACCGGTTAAGACTGGGAATAGAGGAAAAGGTTCCATATATCAATACGGGCGTAATATTAATGAATCTGGATGTTTTGAGAAAAAAACAGGATTTTCACGAAGTGGGAAGATTTGTGGAAGAACACAGAAAGACATTGACTTTACCGGATCAGGATATCATTGCTGCACTGTACGGTACACATATCGGTTTGATCGATACCATGCGGTATAATTTAAGTGACAGAATGATAGCATTTTATAATATGGAACCGAACCATGAGAAGATAGATAGAACATGGGTACGCGAGAATGCAGTAATCCTGCATTACTGTGGCAAACAAAAGCCATGGAATAAAAATTATGTGGGTATATTGGATGCATTTTATCATGAATTAAAAGATGAAGAAAAATTACAGGTGAAGGAATAAATTCAGGGGAAACAAAATGGAAACAAACAGTAGTTTTTACGGCACAGAAAAGATCAATAAGATTTTTTTTAAGATCGCACCGCCTGTCATGCTGGCGCAGTTGATACAGGCTCTTTATAATATAGTAGACAGTTTATTTGTCGGGAAATACTCAGAGAGCGGTCTGACGGCGTTATCGATCATTTATCCTGTTCAGCTTCTGATGATCGCACTGGCAGTTGGAACAGGCGTTGGTATCAATACAAATATTGCACATTTTCTGGGAATAAAGAGGTATAAGAAGGCAGATGAGGTAGCAGGCATCGGCTTTAGTCTGGCGATCATTATGTGGATCTTATTTGCAGTAAGCTGTTATCTGCTGATGCCTGCATATGCACGGTTGCAGACAAACTCGGATACAGTAATTGCTGATGTAATTACATACGGAAGGATTGTGTGCGTAGGCAGTATTGGATTGTTTACAGAGAGTATATGGACAAAGGTACTTCAGGCAAACGGAGATATGAAGACGCCGATGATCGCGCAGATCGCAGGGGCTATCACGAATATCGTGTTAGATCCGATTTTGATCTTTGGGCTTTTTGGTATACCAAAGCTTGGAATCGCAGGAGCTGCATTTGCAACGATCACAGGACAGGTTGTTGCGGCACTTCTTGTTATGAAGAAGGGATTTCGCCGTTCGCCGTCTATTTGCAAATATCCCGAGGATATTCGCAGGATCTATGCTCTTGGAATTCCGAATATCATCATGCAGGCAACGTATACATTTTACATATTTGGATTGAATATGATCCTTGCAGGATTTTCCGATGAGGCAGTGACAGCACTTGGATTGTATTACAAATGGCAGACATTTTTCTTTATACCACTGGGTGCTCTTCAGACCTGCATTGTACCCATCATTAGCTATAACTATGCGGCAAAGAGTATTGATCGTTGTAAACATACGATGACGGTTGCATTTATATGGGGAATTGCATTGATGTTCATCGGAACGTTATGCTTTGAATTTATTCCGGACCCTATGCTGTCTGTATTTACGAAGGACAGCGAAGTTATCCGTATCGGAGTACAGGGATTCCGATTTATTGGGATCAGTTTTATACCGATGGTAGGTGCGCAGATTTATCCGGTCTTTTTGCAGGCAACCGGCGAAGCCTTTAAGAGTTCGTTTCTAACCATTATGAGAACTGTGTTCTTATTTGTACCGCTTGGATATCTGTTTTCCAGATTCGGATTTGTGTATTTCTGGCTGACTTTCCCGGTTACGGAGGTAATCACTACTATAGTAGGATTTCTGTTTTATCGAAGCTTTTACAGGCAACATAAGATGATAGTTCACGAGTAGAACAAGTGTACATGTTTGCGAATGATCAGATGTAAAAAATATGTGAATAAAATGATAAAAGACATGCAAAAAAAAGAAATGATGCTATAATGTGCATCAAAATATATTAATACAATCAGGAGGTAAATTATCATGGATATTAAGAAAGTTGGAATATTTGCAGCAGGTTTATTGTTTGGTACGGCAGGGATCAAGGTATTATCAAGCAAGGATGCAAAGAAGGTTTACACAAACTGTACAGCAGCGGCTCTTCGTGCAAAGAAGTGTGTTATGAACACAGCTACAACCATTCAGGAAAATGTAGATGACATTTACCAGGGCGCAAAGCAGATCAATGCAGATCGTGAAGCAGAAGAAGATGTCGTTGTAGAAGATATTCCTGCTGAGACAGCAGAAGAAACTGCTGAGTGTGCATGTGAAGCTGCGGCAGAGAGTACAGAAGAAACAGAAGCATAAGAAAAAACAGATAAGAGGATGAGCTGAATTGAAATTCATAATAAAAGATAAGATGAAGGGCAGACTGCGTGTACATATGTGTCAGAATCATATGTCATATGAGGAAGCCGATATTCTCTTGTATTATCTGGAGTCATTTGAACCGGTCAGCTCGGCAAAGGTGTATGACCGGACGGCAGATGCAGTGATCTGTTATACGGGAAATCCGGATATCATTATCGACAGACTTCGCAGATTTCATTATGAAGATGTAAAAGTCCCAAATGGTTATCTGGAACGAAGCGGCAGAGAGACGAATGCGATGTATCAGGAGAAGCTGATCGATAAGATCATCTTCCATTATGCAAGAAAGTGGCTTCTGCCATATCCGATATCAGCAGCTTATACAGGTCTGATGTCTGTTAAGTATATCTGGAAAGGCGTTAAGACTCTGACAAAGGGCAAGATCGAAGTTCCGGTGCTGGATGCAACATCCATTGGAGTATCTGTTTTACGAGGGGATATGAAGACTGCAGGTTCGATCATGTTCCTGCTCGGAATCGGTGAACTGCTTGAGGAGTGGACACATAAGAAGTCGGTCGATGACCTGGCACGTACGATGTCATTAAATGTCGGAAAAGTGTGGTTAAAGACAGAGAATAACGAGATATTGGTTGATTCTGATACGATTGCAAAAGGAGATCATGTCGTTGTCAATGTCGGAACGATCATTCCGTTTGACGGAACTGTCTGTGATGGTGAAGCAATGGTGAATCAGGCATCACTTACCGGAGAATCCGTATCCGTCAGACGTACGGCAGGAAATGTCGTATATGCCGGAACAGTGGTAGAAGAAGGCTCGCTCATAATAGAAGTAAAAGAGGTATCCGGGTCCAGCCGATATGAGAAGATTGCGCAGATGATCGATGAGTCTGAGAAACTGAAATCCAATCTGGAGGGCAAGGCGGAGCATCTGGCAGACCGTTTGGTGCCGTACAGCTTAGGCGGTACGATACTTACCTATCTGCTTACAAGAAATGTAACAAAAGCCCTTGCGATCCTGATGGTTGATTATTCCTGTGCATTGAAGCTTGCTATGCCTGTATCGGTATTATCGGCGATCCGTGAGGCAGGAAACCGTAAGATTACAGTCAAAGGCGGAAAGTATCTGGAAGCGGTAGCAGAAGCGGATACGATCGTATTTGATAAGACCGGAACACTGACAAAGGCACAGCCTACAGTTGCGGGAGTCGTTTCCTTTAACGGAACAAATGAAAACGAATTGCTTCGTATCGCTGCCTGTCTGGAAGAGCATTTTCCACATTCAATCGCAAAAGCCGTAGTGGATGCGGCAAAACGAAAAAATCTGGATCATGAAGAGATGCATTCAGAAGTAAAATATATCGTAGCGCATGGAATCTCGACAACAATTGGGGATTCCAAGGCGATCATCGGCAGTTATCATTTTGTATTTGAGGACGAAAAATGTACGATACCGGATGGGATGGAAGAAGTATTTGAGAATCTTCCGGCGGAATATTCCCACCTCTATCTGGCAATCGATAACGAGCTTGCGGCAGCAATCCTGATTGAGGATCCGTTAAGGGAAGAATCTGCAGATATTGTAGAACGGTTAAAGTCGGTTGGAATCTCCAAGGTCGTTATGATGACCGGTGACTGTGAACGGACTGCAAAGGCGATCGCAGAGCATGTCGGTGTCGATGAATATTATTCAGAGGTACTGCCGGAGGATAAGGCTGCATTTGTAGATCGAGAGAAGGCAGCAGGCAGAAAGGTTATCATGATCGGTGATGGTATCAATGATTCGCCGGCACTTTCAGCAGCAGATGCAGGCATCGCGATCAGTGATGGTGCGGAGATTGCCAGAGAGGTTGCAGATATTACGATCGATGCGGACAGTCTGGATGAGATCGTGACATTGAAGATACTTGCAAATCTTCTTATGAAACGGATTCACAGAAATTATCGTTTTATCGTAGGGTTTAATACCGGGCTGATCGTGCTTGGAGTTGCGGGTGTGATCGCACCGACAACATCTGCACTTCTGCATAATACATCAACCTTGATGATCGGATTAAACAGCATGAAAGACATGTTGCCCGAGTTATAATAGATGTGCTATACTATCTCCATGTGTTTCAGGTGCGGAAGAAAATCTGCATTTTAGACATATGGGGATATTATTATATAGAAAGAGTTATACGAATATGCCGGAATCAAATCTTACAAAGAAAGCGATTGCATTAAGTGCAAAAGAACTGACCAAAGAGAAACCATATGACAAAATATCGATCAGTGATATTGCAGACCGATGCGGAATCAAGAGACAGACATTTTACTATCATTTTCAAGATAAATACGAACTGTTGGTCTGGATCTATTTTAATGAATTATTTGCTCCTAATATGGAGGACATATCCTTAGAGAACTGGGATGAGAAATTAGGCGCGATCCTCACACAGATGCAGGAGGAGAAAAAGTTCTATATTAACACGATCAAACATGCAGAGGATTATATTATCCAGTATATGCTTGAGGTTGCAGAACAGACCTTTGAAGAGGCAATTGATAAGTTAGACGAGAAATCTCATCTGAAAAACGAGGAACGTGGTATATTTGCCCGGTTCTTCGCATATGGGATCTGTGGGATCATCGTTGAATGGGCAAAGGGTGGCATGAAGATGGCACCGGAGAAGCTGGCTGATTATATGAGGGAGATGCTTGAGAAGTGTAAGCAGGCAGTCTATATATCCGATCATGCCAGACAGTAGCAGAAGCCGGGCAGACCTTGGTGTACAGACAGTACAGAAAATGATAGAATTTATCAGGTATTCAGGCTTTTTTTATACTTATTTTAGAATTCGTTTTGACATTTCCGGATAAATGTCAAAAAAATTGTCAACCCTAAAATCTTGTATAATTACAAACAAACAAAATAATCATATTCTATGAACGGAAACAAGAAAAAGGTTTCCGTTCATTTTTTGTATTAACGAAAGGATTGATTCTATGAACAAATTTGGAAAGGCGATTGTAAAGCTTCGTGTACCGATCTTAATTATCAGTATCCTGCTTTTGATCCCGGCAGCGATTGGTTTCTTGAAAACCAGAGTAAACTATGATGTACTTTCATATTTACCAAAGGATATCGAAACCATGAAAGGTCAGGACATTCTGGCGGATGATTTCGGAACGGGTGCTTTCTCCCTGTGCCTGGTAGAAGGGATGGACGATAAAGATGTCGTCAAATTAAAAAAACAAATGGAACAGGTAGACAATGTTGATTCTGTAATCTGGTATGACTCGATTATGGATATTTCTATTCCGGATGAGATTTTACCGAAAGATATCAGAGAGGCATATCGTAATGATGATTGTACGATGATGGCAATTATCTTTAAAACAACAATGTCTTCCGATGAGACAATGGAAGCGATCACTCAGATCAGAAAGCTTGCAAGTAAGCAGTGTTTCATCAGCGGAATGTCAGCCGTTGTTACGGATACCAAGGATCTGTGTGATAAAGAGGTTCCAATCTATGTAACCATAGCAGTTATCTTATCGCTGATCGTATTATCACTGACTATGGATTCCTTCCTCGTACCGATCTTTTTCTTATTAAGTATCGGTATGGCGATTGTATATAACTTGGGAACAAATGTATTTAAAGGAGAGATCTCCTACATAACACAGGCACTTACCGCAGTCCTGCAGTTGGGTGTAACAATGGACTACTCGATCTTCCTGTGGCACAGTTATCAGGAAGAGAAAAAAGTAAATGGCAAAGAGAATAAAGAAGCTATGGCAGATGCGATCGCTTCCACCTTCTCATCTGTTATCGGTAGTTCGATCACAACAGTAGCAGGTTTCGTTGCACTGTGCTTCATGACCTTTACCTTAGGCCTTGACCTTGGTATCGTTATGGCAAAGGGTGTCGTTATCGGTGTTATCTGTTGTGTAACCGTACTCCCATCCATGATCCTGATCTTTGATAAGCCGATTGAAAAGACCTGTCACAGATCTTTACTTCCTAAGTTTGATAAGCTTAGCAAATTTATCGTGAATAAGTACTGGATCTTCCATATCTTATTCCTGATCCTTCTGGTTCCTGCGTTATATGGTTATACACATACAGATGTTTACTATAACCTCGACAGCTCATTACCGGAGGATCTTCCAAGTATTCAGGCAAACCAGAAGCTGGAAGAAGAATTCAATATGAACTCTACACATATGATCCTGCTTGACAGCAATCTGGATGAAAAGAGTATTAATAAAGTTATTTCAGAAATTAAGACTGTCAAGGGTGTTAAGACTGTACTTGGTCTGGAATCTGTAGTTGGTCCTATGATTCCACAGAGTATGATTCCACAGGATTTGAAATCCAAGCTTGACAATGGCGAATGGAAGCTGATGTTAGTCATGTCAGAATACAAAGTAGCAAGTGATGAAGTAAATACACAGTGTGATGAGATCAATACGATTCTTCACAAATATGACAGTAAGGGTATGCTGATCGGTGAAGCTCCTTGTACAAAGGATCTGATCGAGATCACAGATAAGGATTTTAACACAGTAAGTACCGTATCCATCGGTGTTATCCTGCTGATCATATTATTCGTCTTCAAATCCGTATCACTTCCGATTATTCTGGTATGTGTAATCGAATTTGCAATCTTTATCAATATGGGTATTCCTGCATTTACAAATACAACATTACCATTCATCGCATCCATCGTTATCGGTACGATCCAGCTTGGTTCTACCGTTGACTATGCGATCCTGATGACAACAAGATATAAGAGAGAGAGAAGTAATGGCCTTGCTAAGAAAGAAGCAGTTACAGTTGCACTTCAGACATCTATGATTTCCATTATCGTAAGCGCATTAAGCTTCTTTGCCGCAACCTTCGGTGTTGGCTGTTACTCAGAGATCGATATGATCAGTTCTTTATGTACGTTGATGGCAAGAGGAGCTATCATCAGTATGTTTGTCGTCATCTTCCTGCTTCCTGCAGCGTTGATGTTATTCGATAAGCTGATCATCCATACAACAATCGGATTCAAGGGTATTACCGGCAAACAGAAAGTAGCTTATGCCGGAGCGGGAAATGTTGATCCGGCTTCGGAACAGAAAACGGCAGATGATGATGATTTCCTGAATGAAGACAGACCATTTGCAAAGAAGAAATCCGGAAACTTTGATAACTATGATTTTGATGACAGTTACAGTGACGATGATAAATATATAGATGTAAATAATGATTCCAATGGTCCTGCTGACCGGCAGTAGTAAATTAGGAGGTAATTAGTATGAGTTATAAAAATATGAAAGCAAGAAAAAGATTTATGGCGATCGCTCTGAGTGGTGCAATGATGTTATCCGTTACAGGCTGTGGCAGTACAGCAACAGGAGATGTACAGACATTAGAGAATCCGGAGATCATGAGTAAGAGCGATGAAGAATTGTCAGATGTACTTGAGAATTCTGTCGGACTTTCCGAGAATACAGACAGTGATAAAGATGAAACCGTTTACGTTATTGCTGATGCAGCAGGTAATAAGCAGGACGTTATCGTCAGTGAGTGGTTAAAGAACACAGATGGTGAGGCAACCATTAAGGATAGCAGTAACCTGACTGATATCGAGAATGTAAAAGGCGATGAGACATTTACAGAGAATAATGGAGAACTTGTATGGAAGGCAGATGGCAATTCCATTTATTATCAGGGCAAGTCAGAGGAGCAGGTTCCTGTAGAAGTTAAGGTTACTTATTATCTGGATGATCAGGAGATCACACCGGATCAGCTGGCAGGCAAGAGTGGCAAGGTAAAGATGAGATTTGAATATGTCAATAATTCAAAGAGTGGAGATGTATATACTCCTTTCCTGATGGCAACCGGTATGATCTTATCCAATGACAAATTCTCAAATATCAAGGTTGAGAATGGTCAGGTTGTAAATGATGGAAACAACAGTATCGTTGTTGGTATGGGTATGCCTGGTCTTCAGGACAGCCTGGATCTGCAGAAATTAGATGTTGAGATTCCGGATTACTTCGAGGTTACAGCAGACTGTACAGATTTCTCTCTGGACATGACAATGACAGTTGCTTCTACCGGATTCTTATCCAAGGACAGCGATAACAAGGATCTGAAGGATGCTGAATCTGATATCAACGAACTGATCGACACATACAGCGATGGTATGAATTCCCTCGTTGAAGGAATTACAGAATATACAGATGGTGTATCTTCCGTATCCGATGGTGTTGGTCAGGTAAAGGATGGCGCAGACAGCTTATATCAGGGTTCCTTAACTCTGGCACAGGGTGTTGATTCTGCAACAACAGGTGCTGGTACATTAAAAGCAGCATTTGAAGGTGAAAATGGTATCTTATCCGGTTCCAAGCAGATCAGCGATGGACTTGCAACATTAAACAAAGCTGTAAAGGGAATCGAACTTCCAACCAAGACAGAATTAAGTGATAAAGAAAAGAAAGCAATCAAGAGCACGATCACAGAAAATATTACAAATAACCTGACAGCAAACAAGGATAAGATCGCAGATGGTGTTGATAAGGATGCTGTAACAGCAGAGGCACAGAAGAATGGTAAAGCAGCAGCACCTTCTAAGGAATCCGTTGTAAAAGAAGCACAGGCAGCAGCGCCTTCCGCTGATACAGTTGCAGCAGAAGCACAGGCAGCAGCACCTTCCGCTTCTACGGTAGCAGCAGAGGCACAGGCAGCAGCACCTTCATCATCAACAGTAGCATCCGAAGCATCTGGTCAGTTTGCAACTTATTTCCAGGAATTTGTATCTGCTTATACACAGATGACAGGTTCCCAGCCGGATGATGCAACACTTGCTGCATTACAGGGAGCATTTGCAACTGCATATGGTGATGTATATGGAGCAGCTTATAAGTCAGGATATGGTACAGCTTATGGTTCCGGTTACAAATCCGGTTACGGTACAGCTTATGGCACAGCTTATACATCCGGCTACAGCACAGCATACGGTACAGCATATACCAATGCTTTCACAGCAGGTTATGGCAGTGCATATGGTACAGCTTATAAGTCAGGATATGGTACAGCTTATGTAGAAGGTTATAAGTCAGGATATGCAACAGCATATCAGGATGGTCTTTCCTATGGTGCGAATCTGGTACTTGGCAAGCTGAGTTCATTCTCCGGACAGATCACAACTCTGAAGAAGAGTGTAGACGCTCTGGCAACTGGTGCATCAGCACTGAACACAGGTCTTGGCAAGGTATATACAGGCACTTCTGATCTGTATAATGGTATGGTTAAGTTGAATGGTGGTGCAGGCAGCCTTACAAAGGGTGCAAATACTCTGAAAGAAGGCGCAGGCACATTAAAGGATGGCGCATCAAAGCTGACAGATGCAAGTGGTGACTTAAAGGATGGCAGTAAGCAGTTATCAGATGGTACAGATAAGATCGTTGATGCAGTAAATGACGCAGAAAAGGATCTGGATTCTCTGTCAGAAAAGTGCGATAAGGTCATCAAGGCCGGTGAAGCTTATGAATCCTTCGGTGGAATCTCAGATGATATGAAGGGTAGTGTTAAGTTTATCATCAAGACCGATTCAATCAGCAAATAATTAATAAATGAAAATCGTTTGCCCTATAAAAAGCATTGGTTGGATTTTGTTTACGATTTAAGACAAAAGGATACCTTGTTAGGACATCCGAAGTAGGAAAAAAGAATATAGTTTGACATAGGGGCTCCGGTTTCGCATGTTTTTCAATGAATCAATCCTTGAATATATGCCGGAGCCCTTTTAATGTGTACTAAGTGCATTTCCGGTTTTATATTCTGAATATGCCGATTACTTCCTCTTGATAAAATCTCTACATGAGACGCACTTGTTTTTCTATTTGAAACACATGCCTGATTCACACCTGCTCCGTGCTAACTCGCTCTTCGAGCTCAAACAAGCACCCGCAGGTGTTGGCAATGTGTTTCGCATAACGAAAAACTGCGTGAATGTCGTCATGTAGAGGTTTTATTATACGGAAGCAACGGCAATTATGTTATATGAACCGGAAATGCCTGTTGCAGCATGGAAAGGCGTCAGGCAGATTTAATGTTTAGCCGGAAATACAGAGGCTATTATATAAAAAAGGGGTTGACATATATACAGTTTAGATGTAACATAACGATGTTATGTGAATGGGCGTTCATATGTTAGAGCAGGATTAAATTGGTGGTGAGATGAGATGAAGGACGATCGGGAGACAAAAGAAAAGCTGCTTGCAAGTGCAGAGCATGAATTTATGGAGAAGGGCTATCAGGGTGCATCCCTCCGTAATATCTGTAAGAATGCAGGTGTGACGACCGGTGCATTATATTTCTTCTTTAAAGATAAAGATGATATATTTGCTTCACTGGTGGCACCGGTGCTTGGAAGTATCCGTACGATGATGGAAGCACATATGCAGCAGGAGTTGCAGGAGGTAAAAGGCGAGCTTCAGGAGGGGAAGGATGATTTCAGCGATGACATCTATGCATCCCGGCGGATCATTCATGAACTGTATCAGAATTATGACCGGGTACAGCTTCTGCTGACAAAGAGTCAGGGATCAAGTCTTGCAGGATGTATTGATGAATTTGTGGCATTTACAGAGAAGAATTACCGGATGCTGGCAGACGCACAGGCAAAGGTGTGTGGAGTTGCTGCACCGGATGATTATACGATACACTGGATGGCACATATGCAGATCGATGCATTTGTCCATCTGCTGACACATGAATCCGATGAAGAAAAAGCAGTTGCCCATCTGGGAGACATATTGAAATATCTGCTTGCCGGATGGTATGCACTGTTTCAGAGAGATGAATAGATAACAAAAAGCTATGTGAAATTTTATTTTGCATAGCTAAAAAAATGATAACAACATAACGGTGTTATGTAAGCGAAAAAATAACAGGAGGAAGCGAGTATGTATTTAGAGGTATCAGATGTAAAAAAAAGTTATGGAGAAGGTGGAAGCTACATACAGGTTTTAAAGGGAGTATCCCTTCAGGTAAAGCAGGGCGATATATGTGTCATTCAGGGAACCAGTGGTTCCGGTAAGTCTACGTTATTGAACTGTATCGGTGGACTGGATACGATCGAATCCGGTTCGATCAAGGTAGACGGAACCGAGATCGCAGGCATGAAAGCAGATGAATTATCTGACTACCGAAGAGATTATCTGGGATTTATCTTCCAGTTCTATAATCTGGTACCGAACCTTACCGTGCGGGAGAATATACAGGTCTGTGAATATCTGACAGATCAGCCGCTTAATATGGATGAGCTGCTTGAGATACTGGGACTGACAGAGCATCAGAATAAGTTTCCGGCACAGTTGTCAGGTGGTCAGCAGCAGAGATGTGCGATCGCAAGAGCACTGATCAAAAATCCGAAGCTGCTCTTATGTGATGAACCGACTGGAGCACTCGATTCCAAGACATCAAGGGATATCCTGATCCTTCTGGAGAAGATCAATGCGACCTATGGAACGACAATGCTGATCGTAACGCATAATAATTCCATTAAGAATATGGTCGATCAGGTCGTGATCGTAAAGGATGGTCAGATCAGGAAAGATTATTACAATGAGACAAAGGTACCGGCAGCAGAATTGGAGGATTTATAAGATGCAGAAAGTATTGAGAAAAAGGATTTGGAGAGATTTCAAAAGCAACCTTCCAAGATATCTGGCATTGTCCCTTCTGATCATACTTGCCATGTATCTGGTAGTCAGTCTGGTCGGTGCGGCAGAAACGATCATTCGCGGAAGTGAGAATGCTGACAGCAGACAGTGTGTTGAGGATGGAGATTTTTCACTGTTTGTACCGATGAAGGATGAAGAAATGGAAGATTTGGAGGCGGATGGAGTGACGATCGGGCCACAGTTCTATATGGACTATGAGATTGACGAAGATCACACGATCCGTATCTTTGCAAACAGGGATGAGGTCAACAGGATCGATCTGGTAAAGGGCACACTTGCAGAAAAGGGAAATGAGCTGGTGGTAGAACGCCAGTTTGCAGAGAAGAATGATATATCAGCAGGTGATGTGATTACATTTGGCGGACGGGAATTTACCGTTACCGGAATCGGTACAACACCGGATTATGATAACGTATTAAAATCTCTGGGAGATACCGGATGCGACTGCCTGCATTTTGGTACAGGATTTGTTGCAGCTGATGTATACGATACACTTCGTGCGGAAGAAAAAAGTATAAAGTCAGAGGAATATTATTATGCATACCGGTTAAATGGTGCTATGACGGATGATGAATTAAAAGACCGCCTGGAGAAGCTGGAATTTACATCCGGAGATGTAGAAGATCCGTTTTTTCAGGAATACTGGGATCGTACGATGGGAAAGAAGGACGATCTGACAAATGGTATTCAGGAGCTGTTAGATGGAGCAAAAGAGTTAAAGGAGCTTAAGGCATTTGAAGATGGAATTATAGAATATACAGACGGAACAAAAGAAGCTGAAGATGGTTCCAATGAACTGCTGGATGGTATTCAGGAGTTAAAGGATGAGACAGATGATATGATCGATGACATCTTCTCAGAGGATGCACAGAACCTTATGACTTTTGTAAAGGCAGGGGATAATGCGAGAATTCAGGCGGCTTCCGGTGATCAGGAATTATACCGGAGCGTTGGTACGATCGCAGGTGCGATCCTGTTGATCCTGATCTCTTATGTATTATCAGTGTTCGTTGTACATTCGATCGATCAGGAAAGTGCCGTTATCGGTGCGTTATATGCACTTGGGGTAAAGAGAAAGAATCTGATGGCACATTATGTAACACTCCCGACTGTGATCACATTTGTTTCAGGTCTGATCGGAACACTGCTTGGATATTCAAGCCTTGGTGTGCCAATCCAGATGCAGGACTGCTACAACTATTATTCCCTTCCGGATCTGGATGTTATCTATATGCCATATCTGTTCATTTATGGAATCGTGGTTCCACCGGTTATTTCTATAATCGTTAATTCACTGGTTATCCGAAAGAGGCTGTCGAAGCCGGTTCTTACAATGATCAGGAATGAGCAGAAGGTTGGTAATGGTAAGGATATAAAGCTTGGAAATATGAGCTTCATGAATCTGTTCAAGATCCGCCAGATGCTTCGTGAGAGCCGTACCGGATTTACGGTAGTATTTGGAATGTTTGTAAGTCTTCTGCTGGCGATGATGTCACTGGAGATATATACTTACTGTGCGAATGTAAATCGTGATTATGTAAATGATACAAAGTATGAGTATATGTATACCTACAAATATCCGACAGAGGAAGTTCCGGAAGGTGGATATGAGGCATATGCAAAGACACTGAAAAAGAAAATTTACGGTTACAACTTTGACATAACAGTTATGGGACTGACAGAGAATAATCCGTTCTTTGATGTGAATCTGTCAGATTCATCCAGTAAGGTTGCGATCAGTTCTTCGATCGCTTACAAATACGGTCTGGATGTTGGTGATACTCTGACACTAAAGGATGATGAAGCAGATAAGATCTATGCATTTGAGATCTCATCTGTTGCGCAGTATGCTCCATCCTTTATGGTATTTATGCCATATGACAAGGCGCTTGAGTTATTCGACGAACCGGAGGATTATTTCAATGTTGTATTTTCCGACCATGCACTCGATGTCGAGACCGGAAGATTATATGCAACAACGACAAAGACCGATGTGAAGAAGGCTGCCGGTATCTTCTCGGATATAATGCAGGGAATGATCCTTACAATTGGAGGAGTATCTGTTCTGATCTTCATTGTTGTTATGTATCTGATGATGAAGGTTATGATAGATCGGTCTTCTTTCAACATTGCGTTGATTAAGATCTTCGGATACCGGAATAAGGAAGTGAAGAAGATGTATCTGGATGGTAATTTCTATATCATAACGATAGGAGCATTGATTTCGATTCCACTGACCAAATGGATCATGGATATGGCTTATGAGCCTGCCTTTGTTCCGAATATTGCCTGTGGCATCGACAAGTCCTTCCCATTCTGGATGTACCTTGCCATCTTCGCAGGTATCCTGATCCTGTACTTCATCATCAACCATCTGCTGATCCGCAGAATCCGCAAGATGGTGCCTGCTGAAGTGCTGAAGAACAGAGAGTAGTAATTGCGAACATATAAGTTTTAATGTGAATGAGCTCGCTTGATATTACCAAGCAGGGGACGCTTTCGCTCGTTTCGGTCTGCAGCGGTACTAAGATGCCGCATATGCGCCATCTAAGGACCGGCGACCTCAAATGCCCCTGTCTCGGTAATTCAACGAGCTCATTCATAATTTAAGCTGAGAAGTTCGCAATTATTCTTTTTCGCCCAGTATTATAGCTCAAACAAGCACCCGCAGACGATGGCAATGTGTTTCGCATAACGAAAAACTTCGTGAGTGTCTCATGCAGGGGGATTATGTGGAAGTAATACCAGTTATGATGTAAGAACCGGAAATGCTTGTTGCGTTCATATAATTAAGATGTTACAGCAGATATAAGATAAGAGCAAAAAGGCGGTTGTGTTGAAAAGACAGGTTGTGGTAAACTGGCATTGCAGGCAGGTGGATCAGGTATAGCGTAAAGAGAGTCTCAGGATGGAAGTGAGATATGGCACATGCCTGCGGATAGTATATATCAGGAGGATATTGCATGTTATTAATAAAGAACGGCAGGGTCGTTGATCCTGTGACAAATACAGATCGGAAGCTGGATGTGCTGGTTGATGGTGCGGTGATCACAGAAGTGGAACAGCAGATAGATCCGGAAGCATGCAGGGAAAAGTATGGTACAGATGATATTTGCGTGATCGATGCGGAAGGTCTGGTGGTTGCACCGGGGCTGGTCGATACACATGTACATTTCAGAGATCCAGGATTTACTTATAAAGAGGATATTATTACTGGAGCAGCAGCAGCAGCAAAAGGTGGTTTTACAAGTGTAGTCTGCATGGCTAATACTAAACCAGCGGTTGATAATATTGAAACTCTTGAGTATATTCAGAAAAAAGGTGAGACAACAGGAATTCATGTTTTGCAGACAGCGTCTGTAACTAAGGAATTAAAAGGTGTTGAACTTGTAGATATGGAAGCACTTGCTAATGCAGGAGCTGTTGGATTTACAGATGATGGAATTCCGATTATGAATGAACATGTTCTTGTAGAGGCCATGAAGAAGGCAGCAGAGTTGGATTTACCAATCAGTCTTCATGAAGAGGATCCAGAGTATATTCAGAATAATGGTGTGAATGCCGGTAAGGCAGCAGCCTTTTATGGAATTGGAGGATCGAAGCGGGATGCGGAGATCACCATGATTGAGAGAGATATCCGGCTGGCACTTCAGACGGGAGCAACGGTTGTGATCCAGCATATCAGTACGAAAGAGGGGGTAGAGCTTGTCAGAAAGGGAAAGGCTGCAGGTGCAGATGTCCACGCAGAGGCAACCCCGCATCATTTTACCCTGACGGAGGATGCGGTTATTGCGAAGGGAACGCTTGCAAAGATGAATCCACCGCTTCGGGAAGAGGGGGACCGGCAGGCAATTATAGAGGGTCTTCAGGATGGCACAATTGATCTGATTGCAACCGATCATGCGCCGCACAGCAAAGAAGAGAAAGAAAAACCGATTACGGAGGCTCCGAGTGGAATTATTGGTCTGGAAACAGCACTGTCTTTAGGGATCCGCGAACTGGTACAGAAAGGAAGGCTTACCTATCCGCAGCTGATACAGAGAATGAGTACGGCACCCTGTGCACTGTATGGCTTGCAGGGAGGAACGCTGGAGGAAGGGAAAACGGCAGATCTGGTGATTTTTGATCCGGAAGAAACCTGGAGGGTTCAGGAATTTGCATCAAAATCTGCAAATTCTCCTTTTATCGGAGAAGAGCTTCCGGGAGTGGTACATGCGACCATCTGTGGCGGGCAGATGGTATATCGGAAGTAACCGCATGAGCAAAAGGAAAGCTATTTGGCGGCAAGTTTGCGAATGAGGATCTGAATAGGCATTATATGAATAAATTACGCTGCGAAGCAGTGGTTTTATGTAAGAAATCAGGGAAAGGAAAGATTCAATGAATGTTCCGGTTTGGAGTCATTGAAGGA
>ENA-OOSB01000559-OOSB01000559.1-human-gut-metagenome-genome-assembly--contig:-NODE-559-length-16160-cov-2.072648_pt1 | contig 16160 bp, 25 predicted proteins | sample MGYA00241173_ERZ501204 | MGnify/ENA primary metagenome ERZ501204 (study PRJEB25962, sample SAMEA1965384) | human gut metagenome | biome: human gut; feature: human-associated habitat; material: faeces...
CCCCGGCAGCGGCCGCCATCCGGCGCGCTTCCTCCGGATCCTCCCGCAGCAGTCTGCCCTGCTCGGTCATGTTGTAGGTCTCTTTTGAGAACGGATTGTTTTCCGCGGGCTTACCACCGCCTTTCGGCTCATATCCGCTCTTTTTCTCCTGTACAAACAAATGCGGCGAAGCTTCCCGCATCGGCTTCAAGATATCTTCCACGCCGATCGGCTTTCCCTCTTTATCGAAGGAAAACTGTTCCAGACCGCCCTGTTTGTAAATGACATAATCCGCGTCCAGTACGCCAGCCGCCTTCAGCTGATCTTTCAGGGCATATTCCCGCTGCGTGTTCTGTGCGGCGGCCTCCAGATCCTTCACCTTTGCCTTGTAGGTCTCCACTTCCTTCTGGAGCGTTTCGTTGTCCTGATTGTCCTTTTTCAACTGCTCGATGGTCGCACCCGCCGCCTTCAGCTTCTCATTGACCTCATTGAACTGCGTTTTCGGAACCGCGTGTTTCGGAAATTCCTTCTGTATGGCACTCTGCAGCGCATCGACATTCAGCGTGCCGTCTGTGATTTCCGCGCCTTCGAGGATCGCTCTTAACCATTCCATATTTTATTTTTTCCTCCATAGATGTTTTTTCTCACTCTCTGAGTTTCGGGATGGGGCCGTTTATTCTCCGGCCGGAGTCGAGGGAAAAGAAAAAAGACCCGAAGGTCTTTCTTTTCCGGATGTTATCGTATAGTGTTATTCACCGGCTTTCGGCTCCAGGCTCAGGCCGGTGAAGTCCAGACGGATTTCCTTTCCGGTGTCCGTCGTTACGGAAAACTCTGTATCTGCGTCAAAACGAAAAACAATGTCCGGGTCATAGGCGATGTTCTCCTTTGTCACCTGTCCGTTTCTGCAAAAGGTCATGGTGCTGCAGCCACTCTCTTCCAGATGGAAGGGGAAGAAATATCCTTCCTGCTGCTCGGGTACCGTCTCATTGAACTGCGTATACCCTGTGACATAGTGCGCCGTTCCGGAAAGATACGCCGTCGTACCGTCGAAAAGAATTTCCACGTCTGAGACCATGTCTTCCGTCTTCTTTCCGAGAAATTCCTCTCCCGGGGCCGCGCCCTTGACCTGTAGTGTGTTTTCCGCTGTCTGGCCGCCCAGCTGTTTCAGCGCGAAGAGGCGCATGTAATGCTCGGTTGCGTTGATCGGCACTGGCAGCTCCTGCGGCTTTCCGTACGCCAGTGCGTACCAGAATTTTGATTCCCTCGTGCAGGGATCCATCGTTTCCTCCTTTCTCCGCCCGATAAACAGGGCGGCCTGAAAAAAATTGCATAAGAAAAACCGTGTCGCATTCGACACGGTTTCGCTTCTTTGAAAAATTATTCTATAGCGTCAAGAGAGAGAATTTCCCAGATTTCGTTTCCCTTCAGCAGACCGATGGCAAACAGTTCCCCTTTTTCGCTCTGTATCGTTTTTACCAGCGTAATCAAATCTTTTCTTCCTTCTCTCCAGATTACGACTCCTCTTCCGTTTTCTCCTCACGATACTGGCAATAGTTTTCATCGAAACCCTCGCAGCCCGGGAAAGATTTGCGAAGCAGTCCTATGGGGATTTCCCCATGCTTGACACACTTTAGAAAACCGAGATCGTACTTGCAAGTTCCACAAAGGCTGGAACGTGGCTTAGGATCATCCCACCACCTCGGATCAGAATAGAGTTTCTTTTCTATCATACTTCCTCTCCCCTTCTTTGGGAAAAAGTTATGCCATGATATCAATATACCATTTCTTCTTCTAAAGTCAGATATCCACTGTCATAGACATCTTTCTTCTGCCTGACGCAACTATCGATGATTTTCAATACTTCCGATGTTTCGTATCCGCTGAACGGAATCGTCGGAAACGCATCATCGAATATGTCGCGGTATTGACGAAGCTTCTGTTCTAATTCCGGATCAAGTACATTCACTGTTCCACACTCCCTATTAATTTTATAAATGTATTGTATGTTTTTGTCATATATTTTTTCACATACTCTAATTCCATTCCACCAACTGTCTCAGCACTGGCGCAATTTGCCCATGCTTCGGAAGCCGTCTCATAAATTCGGTAAAGTCTTTTTACTTTAGTCTGATTACTTGCATCAAAGCCAAGTTCTATATATATTTGCTTCAACTTGTTTTCAAATCCAAAACCCTTAATCCAATTATTATACTTTCGATTGTAATATCGATCTCCATGTCCCCACGGTAAAAAATACTTTCCTTTATCATTCTGCGTGCTATAGAAACCATCCAGAAAATCCTGAACACCTTTCGAAGCTGGAGAATTCAGTAAATCCTGCTTTATTTCATCCCATTCTTCTGTTTTCATCTTCTCACGAAGGATACGTGCATCCTCACGTAAGGCCGCAAGAAATTCATCTGAAGATGAAGGCGTTTCTTTTAACAGTTTCATAGCGTTAGATTCTGTTTTGCCAATGCTGTTGATTGCATCAATCTCCGTAAAATTTGCATTCAATTTTCTGCCTATATGAGTATCAAACATATGTCCGCATTCATGCCCCAGAACATCAAATTTATTCAATCCTTCATCGATGCTCGCTTCCGACTCAAAATGAAATTTGACAACATCATCAGCAACTGCATAAGAACCTCTATCTGCTGTAAGTATGAACTGATTACATTCATCCGTAAATTTTGCATACAATCTATCGATATCCGATGTCGTATTATCAAGAAGCAGCTGAAAGTATGTATTAAAATCATCTTCCGGCATAACCTCCTGCAACTTTGACATTTGATGCTTTTGTAATATTTTTTCTTTCGTTTTTATTTTATCACTTGGATTCGTTCCTTGTAAACCAGTCTTTCTCTCCCTCACAAACCGCTCTTCCCAATCCCGATAGGTCAGATCCGCCGGTACCAGCTCATAGCCTTTGTCGTTTTCGTCTCTGGCTGCCCGCATCTCGCCTTCGGTAAATTCGTCGTCGAAATACGGCACAGTGGTTCCCCGGCAGCGCGGATGAAACGGCGGAACGGTCACACCGATCTGATAATCCTTCTGTGGAAAGTGTTTTCCGTCCATGTCGGCGCACAGGCTGCAGGTACGGCTGTCCAGTGTCTCCAGTACCTCGAATTCCTCCACGTCCAGCTCTTTGTAGGTGTCCTGCGTCGCCCGAGCGGAAATTGCCGCCGTCTCCGTGAGGATGAGATTGGCCGCCTGGCTTCTGCTGACCTCCATGCTGTGGGACAGGTCCGCGATCATCCGCTGCGGCGCGGTGCCCCGGACGATACCCTGAGAAAGGATGGTGTGCAGATTCTGCACCAGTTTGTCCCGGTTCGTCCAGATGCGCTCGGAAAAGACTTTGCCGTCCTGCGCCCACGGCTTTGCCAGAACCTGCTCGATCGTCCGCGGATTGATCCGCTCAAAGCTGCGGCCGATGCCGGTTCCCGCCGCGATCTCGTAGGCGATGTGATAGCTCTGCTCCTCGTAGAGTTCGCCTAAAAATTCTTCCAGACTTTGCTCAAACTGCGCCGCGATCAGCTCCGCCTGCTGCTGAAGCTGAATCCGCATCGCCTCCAGCCGGGAGATGTGATATTTCGCCGAAGCGTTCTCCAGCTGCTTCATCCACTGCCCACTGACGGCATTCGCTTCTCCGGCTTCGATGTAATCCTGTACCGTCCAGTGAAATTCCTCCAGCTCATCCGCCTTCAGGAGCTTCTTCGCATTGGCCAGACTGATCCCGTTGTTGTCGGCGATCCGCTCATACCAGACCAAAATATCCCGCTCCATATCACGGATGGCCTTCTGGTACTGTTTTCTCACATCTTCGTAATACGCCGCGCTTTTGCGGTAATTTTCCTCGTTGAGAGCGGACATCCGTTCCTTCCAGTAATCCCTGCTCTTCATCGGCTACTCCCCGGAAGGATTTCCGTCTCCTTCGTCGCCTTCCGCTCCGGCGCCGGTCTGCGTCTGCGGCTGTCCGAAGCCCTGTCCGTAAGGGTTCATCTTCTCCGCTGCTTTGTCCTCTTCTGCCGCGATCTCCTCCATCTCCTGCTCCGCGTCGTCCACCCACGGGTGATTCGTCACGATGGTCTTTTTAGAGATGACGCCCTCCGACTGCTGCGCGATCTGAGCAAGCTCCTGATCGTTGCGCACCGCCGTGCGGGTCCATGTCTGAATCACAGCATCATCTTTGATGGGAATGTTCAGCAGCCGGCAGATACAGCGGACGAAACGGGCAAAGGACAGGCGGAATTCCGTCTCCTGCAGTCCGGCTTTCAGTTCCAGCAACGCGTACAGGAAGTTCAGCGCCACGCCGGAACTGTTTCCGAAGTTCTCCGGATCTGGATCGATACCCTGCCCCTGCTCGAAGATGCATTTCCTCGTCGTGGCCAGAAGCTCTTTTCTCGCTTCCACCGGCAGCTCGATGGTCAGCGTGGAGACACCGGAACGGTCATCCCCTCCGCCGCTGTCCACTTTAATCGTCTTGTAGGTTTTCAGTTCCTGCAGAAATTCCCGCAGATCCTGCCCTCCGTAATTGGTCAGGACAAAGATGACCTCCTGAATGTCCTCCAGATCATTGACGAAGCCGGAAAAGACCTTGCAGTAAGTGTCGATCAGCGGCTTGATATTGTCCAGGTCTCCGGTGTCCGTGTTATTGTTGAAAAACGGAAAAAACGGAATTTCTCCGGCGTCATGCCGGTAACTCTCCGAATATTCCGCCAGATCCGGATCGATCAGAAACATCGGATACGGCTGCAGGAAGTCCAGAGAGTCGCCGGCCTTCAGCCGGTAAGCGTTGCATTCCGTGTCATTCCAGTATTCGTACACCGTATATTCGTCGCCGGTCTCCTCATCCAGTTCCCGGTAGATGCGAAAAATGCCTTCCAGCCGACGCTCAAGACTCCGGTCCCAGACCGGAATGATCTCCTCCGGCGGAACCGTGGCGTATTTCCACTCCCCTTCCGGATCCCGCCACAGATGAAGCCAGCCTACCGAACAGTTGGACGCGTCAATACACAGATCCTTGCAGGTTTTCGCGAAACGGTCTCCCAGAAACTGCGCCAGCTGCTTGTTCGCCGTTTTGGAGCCGATATCGAAGACCGGCGGCCGGGTAAACAGATAGGACGCTTTCTGATTGACAAGAAGACCATGGAAATTGAACGGAATCCGGTTGTCCGCGTTACGCAGTGGCCGCTCTTCCCTCTGTCGTTCTTCCTCCCGCGTCTCCGGAAGGAGAATATCGGTTTTATTTTTGTAGTAGTCCCGGGCCTTGCGTGCTTTCTGGACGAAAGCTCCGTGCCCGTCCCGGTATTTTCGGATCAGCTTCCGGATCACTTCGATTTCCATCGTCTTCACCTCGTTATTTCATGACAGATACGCCGGACGGCCTTGCGCAGTCCTCCGCCACGCCTGTCGTCGCATCCTGCGCGTCGTCGTGCGCGTTCTTTCCTTCTCTCTGGTAGCGGATCATGGCGTCGTAATATTCCGGCCACCGGTTCTTCCAATCCTCCGGGAAATAGATATGTTCCATCACCCAGGCGGAATGTGAGTAAATCCGCGCCTGCTTGTTCTTTGTCTGAGTGAACCACTTCACCACCGTCGCGTTGGAGTGATAGTCCTCACGCAGAATGCGCTGCACACTGCGGGCAAAACCACGGCCGCCGTTGTTCGACTCGATCCGCGCCACATGAACGCCGCCCTCGAAGAGCATTTTCGCCGTCGCCGGCTCGGTCACTTCCATTGGCGCTTTCGTATACAGGATGTCAAGAAGATAGGCTTCACCCGCAAAGGTGACTCCGTAATTGATACTGCACAGATAATCTGCGCCGGTGTCCGCCGTATCTGTGTAATTTCGGATCTGCTTAAACTGCGGCAGTTTTCCAGAATATGTCTTCAGGTTCGTATACAGACGGCCTTTCAGGTCGATCGGCTCCTGCTGATAGTTCGCCGAGGCGATGTCCGCGCCCATGGCACGGATTTTCTTCTGGTAGGACTTTTTCGAGAGAATGGAGCTGCAGAGCATCGTTCCGTCGTCCTGCAGCGCCTTCATGGTGATATGCCGCACCTTCTCCCCGCTTCCGCTGTAATGCTCCAGCGCTCTGCCGGCCAGATCATCGCTCGCCCAGCGCGTCATGATGATGATGATTTTTCCGCCTTCTTCCAGACGGGAAAGCATGGTATCGGTAAACCACTGCCAGTGTTTTTCTTTCAGCAGCTCATTGTTGGCCTCCTCCGCGTTTTTAATGATGTCGTCGATGATCAGCAGAGTGGCGCCAAATCCCGTGGCCGTACCAGTGGGCGAAGTCGCCAGATAATTGTTGTATCCGCCTTCCAGACTCCACATGTTCATGGCCGCGTCGCCCTGTTTGATGACAACGCCGGGGAACACATCGGAAAACACGATCCGGTCCCGATCCGCTTTGATCTCCTGAATATCGTTCCGGACATTCTTGGAAAAGACGGTGGAAAGTGTCTCGTTATAGGAGCCGACCATGATTTTGGTACTGCGGTCCCTGCCCAGCGCCCACTCTGCCAGAAGGCCGGCCGTCCGGCTCTTGCCGTGGCGTGGCGGCAGATTGACGATCATCACATCATCATCGGATGCTAAAAAGTCCTGAAACGCTCCGCAGAGGGTGACTAAAAAGGTCCGGTCTTCCCGATAGAAGTCCGGCGCCTTCAGATGACAATAAAAAAAGAACTCGCGTCGTGCGAGTTCCAGTTTCGCTTCCCGCAGGATTGTTTCCCTATCCATTGCGGATCAGCTTCTTCAGTTCTTCGGTCGTCAGCCCCTCAAACGGATTGTCCCTTTTTACCTCAGCATCCATCTTCACGTCTTTCCGGTCGCGCCACAGATCCGGACGCCGATTCTTCAGCCAGAAAATTTGCGCTGTGGTGTCCGGTGCGACTTCTTTTTCCACCTGCTTCTTAATTGTCAGACGAATCTCTCCGGTCACCGGATCGCGTTCCGGCTCCCGGGTAATTTCTGTATACCGATAGCCCAGCGCCCGCTTCAGCAAAGCGTTTTCCACTTCCAGATCCACGACTTCCTTGCCCTTTTTTAGGGCCTCACTTATCTCACCATGCCGAATTTTCCATTCGTATAAAGTCTTGGCTGTAATTCCACAGTTGTGTGCGATCTGCTCATCCGTCAAACCGTTTCGCGCCCAGCCTTCCAGCAGCGTGAGACCGTCTGCTGTCAGCCAGTATTCATATTTTCTTTTTCTGCCTCCTGCCACCGGTCTCACCTGCCTTTTTATCGCACAGAAAAAGCACCCGGCTTTCCGGGTGCTTCCGCTGTCTCTTATCTCATCTGTTCCACTTTATCTGCTAAAGCCTCCTGTAAAACCCGTGACACGTTTAAGTGCAGCCGGTCCGCTTCCGCATTTAACCAGTTTGGCAGGGTGACATTTCTACGCACCATTCGGTTATCATTCCGCCTCCGATATTCTACAAAATCCACATCGACCATCGTCAGGATTCCACAGGTATAATCGAAATCCTCTGTATCTTCTTTTGCTTTCACAACTGCCGATTCATAGTCAGATGCTTCGGGAATCGTTTTTCCATCATCTTCAAAATCAATTCCCTTCAGTCCTATCGCATCCCTTGCCATTTCAATCGCATCAGTTACACTGTTGCCTTCCGTGTAAATATCCATATCCGGTACATATACGAGATAATCCCCGTCACATGGTGCGATAAAGGTCGGATATGCTCGTTTCATTCTTCATTCCTCCTTCTTTATTCCAAACAAGGAAAGGATGTTGAGGGGATTTATTTCAATCCCCATTTTTTCAATATCCTTTTCGCTGTTATTTCATTGATTTCGGTGTGTCTGGGAACTTGTTCCGTATCACTTCCACGTTTGTAGGTGTCGTGATTTCCGCCATGTTCCTTGAAACGAAACCCTGCGTTTTCCAGCTTTTTTATCAGGTCTCTTCGTTTCATCGTGTATCCTCCTTACAGTGAATATGATACACATTTTTTGTGTATTAGTCAAGAATTCTATACACATTTTTTACACACTTTTTTAAAGAAGGATTCCCTATTTTTTTTCAAAGCAGCAGAAAACCCCGTCCATCGGACGAGGCTCTGCTGTTGTTCGCATTTCACATTTCTAAGAAGGACTATTGAAGAAGAAAAAATCTTCAGTTTGGCTCAATATCATAGTACTGGTTTCAAACGTGACATGTGTGACAACTTTCATTTTTTACTCTAATTTTCTCATCAATCTGCTAAATCTTTTCTTGCAGGCATTTTCTGTGCTTCCGCATCTTTCGGCCACTTCCTTCCATTCCAGGCCCATTTCACAGCGCAGTCGCAGAATATTGCGGTCGACCGGATCCTCTACCGTTTCCAGATACGCTTCCGCTTCTTCGATCGCTTTCTCCAGTTCCCGCTTCTTCTTGATCAGCCGGATCCGAAGACTGTGAAGACGCTTTTCATCCACGCCCCGGACGATGATTTTATGTTTCCCATATGGAAAAACGGGAGAGGATCCGCTTACCACATCTTCAACGACTTCTCCGGAGATATCTCTGATCAGCAACTCCAAGCCTCTCGCCTCTTTTCGGAGTTTTCCTATGTTCTTAATATTGTCTGCGTTCACCCCATCCCTCCCATTTCAAGTTGTTCAAACTCAGTTCCAAATTTATTGCAATGAATCTTCAATCCGCTTTAGATTGCGGATCATTTTCTGTTTTACCGCCTCTGCGATCTCCTCTGCCGATATACTATAGACTACGGCAGACATCAACACGCTGATCAGGACGTCTGCTGTTTCTTCGGCCAGCGCTGCCCGGCGCCGCTGATAATCCTTTTCCCAGTCTGTGATCCGCAGCATTTTGGACAGCGCCTGTATGTATTCCGCCGCTTCTTCCATGCAAATGGTGATGCTTTCACGTTTTCCGTGTGCTTCAATCAGTTTTCTGATTTCCTCCGCGTCAATCGGCTGTATCATTTATTCACCTCCCATGTCAGCATTTCACTCGTGTTATAGGCATCTGTCTGCCACGAGATAAATTTAAAGTCGGCTTTAACCTTTTCCGTGTTTATCTCAATCGGGGTGCTGCCAATCAGATCCCAACGGTCAGATGCTCTATAAGGTTTATCTGCAAATAACCAAAGCGTATTATCGGAATCTCTTGCCACCCAATAATCCGGTAATACCTCGCAAAACCGTATCTCTTCCGGTGTTAATGTAGTATATTCCGGAGGTTCTGCATATTCTTTGAACATCCATTTGATAATATTAGCTGAACATTCACCTTTAACATTATAAATATCACAATCATAACAGTTAGTCCCGTTACATGGTGTTGGCTTACCTTTACAAAGTGCAACTTCACTATTCCCGTTTACGCACTCTAAGATTTCATTCTTCCATTTTTCTACATTTATCATTCTTCTTTCCCTCTTATCCTTGTATCGATTGGCGGAATATTCGCCAGATACCTCCTCGCCTGTAATTCTCCGTAGCTGATGCCCGCAGCCGCTGCCTCTGCAATCTTCTGGTCAATCTGCGATTTTTCCCGGATCTTCGCCATCTGTCTTGCCACTTTTTCATTCATGATCGCATTTTTCTTCCTTGCCTCCGCCTGTTCTTTCTCCGCATCTTTTCGACATTCCGGAGAGCAATACTTCTGCGCTGATCTTTGACGTATATACCGTTTCCCGCAGACCACACACACTGCGCCGATTACACGCCGGTTCAGTTCCTCGGTGAGACACTTCATACACTGCTTCTGCCTCGTATGGCCTTCAAATTTCTCTCCGCAGATTTCGCATATCTTTTTCGCCATCTTCCGCTTTCCTTCCTCGATATTCCTTAAAAATGACATTTCAGAGGCAGTCTGTAGCCGCTTAATCGCTTTTTCTTCTTTCTCGTTCATTCCGCCTTTCCCTTCATCTTCTGTTTCTGTCTTTCACTTTGCTCCAGCCATTTCCAACACTTTCCGCAGCTCCTCCAGAGACACGGATATTCCCGCCCCGGTGTTGGTGCAGAGGCTCAGCGTTTCCCGCCAGTCTCCACCTTAATGGTTACCGGTACCCGGTTCGTTCCTCCGGTGCCGGTGTATTCTCCGATTACTGTCTTTCGCCGTTTCATAATTCCGCTTCTTCCTGTAGCCATTTTTCCGCACATTCCGTACAACTTACCTTGCTGCACGCCACCACGCCGTCTCTGTGCTTCGGACAGTAACAAAAGCTGTCAGAGATTAGTACCGCAATCTCATGCTGTGTCATCCTGCGCCGAATCTTCTCCAAATTCGTTATTCTTTTCCTTCGTCCGAACATTGCTCTTCACACTCCTTTGCCGATGTAAATCTGATTTTTCGGCTTTTTGCCGTTCTTCTTTCTGTATCTGTTGCACTCCGCGGCCGTACAGCCGCGCCGGTGACCGGTATGCCCGATGTAATTGCAGTAATAAATATGTCCGTCTCCCAGCGCCTCCAAATAATAGCAGTCATGGCGCTGGCACTGGCTCTGTATCGTCTTCATTCTGCTTTCCATAGTTTTCCTTGCTCCATGCATCATACAATGCAAACCAGTCTTCCGCCCACATAGTAACCATCCATTCTCCCCGATTTTTCCTGTGTGCGACAATCGGCAGATTATCCAATGCCGCACTGTCTCGAGACGCCTGTTCCATAGCGTTCTCGAGATTCAGACGCTCCACACGCTTGACTTCCTGATGGATTCCTATCAGACCTACCACGTCGGAAGCGTCTCCGGTATTCCCGCAGTACTGTGCAGTACGCCGACAATCCCGATATCCATGTTTCCGACAGAACTTTGCCCATTCCCTTTCACCGGCCGCGCCTTTCTGTTTACTGTTGATCATCCTTTTTTCCCCCACAGCTTCTTTCGCACGCTTCATCAGGTCCTCACTGGAGAGTTCAAAACGATGCCCGGTAATCCGATAAATTTCATCTGACATGTCCTGCAATGTCACCAGCTGATCCGCTACACACTCGTAATTGTTGAGAATACCATCGGCCAGACGTGTTAAACGATCCTTCCCAAAACCGAACTTATCCCGTGCTGTCATGAGTGTAAGATAAATCAATCTCAGAAAAGCTTCCTCCAATGCAATGGGATAAATCGTTTTCTCAAATTTCTGATATATCGCTTCTTGATTCTGGCGTTTAAACCGTTTCAGCTCCTCCTTTATCAGCTGTTCCGGAATCGCAGGCGGTTTTTTCCGGGTCTTTTTCACTCTATTGTTCTTTCCCATATCTCCAGTTCTTTCTTTTATCTTTCGCAATCCAGACTCGCCGTCCCTGACTCATCTCCCGAATCCGGCTGCCGATTCCCTCATCAATTTCATCCAGATCACTGAGATTCTTTTCCGTGCTGAGAATGGTCGGAAGATCATTGCGATACCGGTAATCCAGCAGCTCAAAAGCGAGTTTCAGATCCGGTGCGGAGGTTCCGCCCTTAAACAGATCATCGATGTACAGGCATTGTGCCTTCTTCAGCGGCTCCATCCGCCGGAAGTATTCCTCTTTGTCCGTCGTTACCGCTTTCAGCGGTACGGAATCTTCCCGCCAGAGCATATATCGCACCGCGATGCCTTTCCGCAGCAGCTCGCCGGCGATGGCAGTACAGATGTGCGTCTTGCCGGAGCCCGGCTGTCCGCATGCGATAAACCAGCCTTCCGGATTCTTTGCGTACTGCACAGCTTTCTCCTTCATTCGCCGCTGCCAGTCCTCTCTCTCCTCAAAAGTAGCAAAGGTCTTAGACTGAATCGCCCTCTCTAAGCCACTCAGTTTTATCTGACGGAGACTTTTTCGTATTTCCATACATCTGCATTCCTCGTACACTTCCCGTCCATCTATGAGGCGCAGAGAGTGTCCTTTGTTATGACAGAGTTCACAGTCATATCCGGTCAGGTCACCGCTCTTGCTGTTATAGCGCTCGATCTGCCGGAGGCGCAGCTTCTGCGGGTCCCTTTCCTGCTCCCTGCCGAAGTCAGAGAATCTCTTCTCCGGCAAACGGATCGAAAGGCTCTGCAGGTTCCTGTTTTCTGCCGCGTTCTGCATTCTTCTCCTCCTTCCTTTTATCCCTTTCATCATCCATCGCTCCTACGTTGTCCCAATTCCGCAGGATCCCCTCGATATAAGAGAGTTTCTTCACGCCCCGGTCTGCTGACCGCTTAATCGCTTCTTCTACCCAGAGCGCACCGTAATCATCAATCAGACCCAGTAAACGCTCTGCAAAATGTGAATTCAGTTGGAATCCACAATCAGTAAAAGTCTGAAAGACAGAAGCCGCCGCCGGATCCAACGGAAGCGTTTCCTTTACTTTTCTTTTCTTTACTTTACTTTTCTTTTCTTTTGTCTCTATAAATGCACATTTATCCTCTATAACTGCGCATTTATCGCGGTTAAATGTACATTTATGCTCATTTAAGGGTGCACTTAATACAGGGTGCTCCATTTCTTCATCATTTTCATCGAGCACCCAATATTTTTCTTTTTGGAATTTGTGCCTGAGCTGTTCTTTTACAAATACATAATGCCGCTGTATCTCGGCGGACGTTATGACGCCCATACTCAGGAGGTCAACCCGAAAGAGACCTATATCGCCGCAGTAAGTAATGACGTTGATCGCAAATTCTTTTGTCACCCATTTGGCTCCGACTGCCCTCACTGCAAGCAGCGCCAATTTATCGATCGGGATTTCCAGATAGTATCCCTCTTTATAGACTTGTGTCAGAATGTAATCGTAAACGGTTTGTCCAATGGGCCCGTATTTTGAAATCAGATCAATGATTCTGAAATCATCATAATAATCCACATATTTGGGAAAATAGTGCAGCCCTTTTGTCAGCTGCTTTGCCATATTTATGTACTCCTAAAATGGTACATCGTCATCATTGATTGCCTCAAAGCCCGCCGGCATCTGATTCTCCTGATTCATCTGGTTCATATGCATCTGCTGCGTGCCTTTTGGCTGATAGGGGTCATACCCCTGATTGTTTGACGCGGAGGCGGCTGTCTGTCCGTCTCCGTCCTTCTTTCCGTTTGGCAGAAACTGCACACGATCAGCGATGACATCTGTCGTGTACACGGTATCGCCATTTTTATTCTGGTAGGAACTCGTCTGAATACGTCCCTGTATCGCGACCATTCTCCCTTTGGCCAGATACCGGTTACAGTTTTCCGCCAGTTTGCCGAATACGGTGATACGCGGAAAATCAGTTCTCCTGCTTTCGCCATTTTTGTCTTTTCCCCGGTCAATCGCGAGAGAAAAATTTACGATGGCGGTCTGACTGTCAGTATACCGAATTTCCGGATCCCGTGTCAGCCTCCCGATCAGCACAACGACGTTCATAATTCTCCCTTCACCAGCTTCTCCAAAAGCTCATCCAGAACACTGCCTGATTCCTGCTTTGCTTCCGTATTCTGCTGCTCCATTTCGAATCTGCCTGTTTTGGCCCTGCCATAAATGCCTGCGTAAAAAGCTACCTGAAGAAGATTTTCCGCATATTTTCGTCCGACGCCTTCCTTTATCGAATCGTAAAGCTTATCTACGATATTAGCCAGTTCGTTCAGAAGCTCTTCTACGCTTCCTTCGAACGTAATTCTGTTCTCTTTTACTGAAATCACTGCACTGTCTCCATTTCTTTTTCCATCGCTGCTTTATCTGCTTCTGCTTCCGCCATTTCCGCTGCGAGAATGGCCGCCTTCTCCTCTTCGGTGGGCTCCTGCGGATCCGGAGGAGCATCTTTCCTTGATGTTTTCAGCCCCTCCTCTTTCTTTTCTTCCTGTCCGGCAGGCTGCTCCGCTTCTTCCATCTCAACCACTTTTGCTTCCTCGATCAGTACCTTTTCAAATGTCGCCTCCTCCAGATCGGAAGAGTAGTCCATCCGGATCGTCCCGTCTGTAATTAACGCACGGGCAAACTCTGTTTTGATCGGAGCATATTTCAGTACTCTTTTGATTGCAGTCTTCTTCGCCATTTCATCAAAGGCCGTTTTCCATGGACTGTATCCGCTTCCAAAAGATTGGGAATAAGTTTCTGCGTGCCTCCGTATATCTTCCTTTGACAGGACCTCAAAACCAAATCCGCCGTTTACCAGTGTATATACAGCGTAATAACAAATCGCTTCCCCGCGATTCTGCATAGCCGGTTTATGTACCAGTTTCGGATTCAGGCCGTATTCATACTCGAATTCATCGTTCTCATATACCACACGTGCCTCGATGCTCTTAAACTCTCCGGAACGATGTGCCAGTTCAATCAAACCCTTATATCCGGTCTGATACTGCACTTCCATACGGCCCTTATTCCGAAATGGGATAAGATAAGCCTGTCCCAATGGAGTATTCGGTTCCAGCCCCAGCTGTGCCGCGTTCATCATTGCACCCAGAAAACTCTGCGGAGTACACTCTGCCAGCTTCGGATCACTGCTGACCGCTGTCAGCGCCATCCGGGTAAAACGCTCCGGTGTAATAACGGAAGGCAGAGCCTTTGCAATCTGAGGTTCCATGGCAATGATCCAGTCTTTCATGCTCCTCGGTTCCCTGTTTTTACCTGCCGTCTCCGCCACCGTATTCGCCTTTGTGACCAATTTGTTTTTCACACTCATTCTTCTGCTCCTTCTTTTGTTAAAATCTGCTTTCCTAACAGCATCCTTCGTTCCTTCTTATGAAAAGAAAGGACGAAAAATTTTAATAAGACAGCTATGTCGTCACCAGATCCGGAATACCCTTGTCGGATTTCCGACCTTACTGTACTGCTCATACACTTCCGGCATTTCCGCCTTCAGACGCTTGGAATCGATTGTTGTATGCCCTTTCTGACTCTTCCATGTAATCTTACGGTCCGCAACATAGGCCGTGTCACAGTCCTCCATCTCAAGCATGATCTCCTGCTTGATCTGATCCTTCTCACGTTTCAGCGTATCCATAAGCCCCGTGATCTCATCGTACCGTTTGATCTGTTTTTCAAAATCCGGAAGTTCCACCACTTCCGCCTTCGAGGCAGTATACATTTCTTTAATAGCATTGCCGGCAGAATCCGATCCGTCCGGCGGAGGCATGCGCTTCGGCAGCACATACTTCTCCCAGAAATCCTTTTCAATCGAAACCAGGCTGGATATCACTTCCTCATCCCGCGCAATCTCGCAGATCACAAAATCAATCCCCATGATCAGGCAGGCCAGATACACTTTGTCCGTGCCGGTGACGGCCATGTAATGATGGCACTGTACCTCATAAAACTCCGGGCATTTCCCGTCCTTCCACTGCTCCGCGGCATAGGCGTTTGCCGTCTTACATTCCAGCAGCGCATTTTCGCCTACTACCATGCGATCGATATTGGCAATCATAAACGGATCCTCTTCGCTCTGCATCATGGCGTTTTTTCTATGTACCTTCTTGCCCGTCATTTCGCAGAAGCGCTTTGCTACATAGTCTTCCAGATCCCTTCCAACCCGCATCGCTTCACTGTCCCGTTCCGTCCCCGGCGTTTCTGCCGTTTTTTCCGACCAGACATCGATAGCAGATCGAAACGGATTCAGTCCGCAGATTGCCCCTGCGTCACTTCCTCCGATACCGGACCGGCGCAGCGCCAGCCATTCTTCCCGTGGCATATCCTTCGTTTTCGCTAAAATCTTCATCCGATTTCCTCCAGATACTCATCGATACAACGGATCACATCATATTCCTTCAGTTTTCTGCATTTCCCCTGAAACCATTCCTTAAATTCCTCCCGAAGTTCTGCCTGACACTCGTCGCAGAGTCCGTAGTTATCCGTCGCATTCCCGCAGACGTAACAGGTCCGCGTCTCTTTAATACTTTTGCTGCCACAGATCGGGCAGACGCCATACTGCTCTCCGTGATCACGCACCAGATCCGGATCGGAAAAAGTGCTGCCGCACCGTTTACAAACCCACATTTTCGTGTTATCCTTTCATCGTGGTATTATTCTTTTTTCGGGCGCCCGTCCTGTTTCCGCAGGCGAGCGCCTGATTTTATTCTGCATGACGGTTCGACCTGCTGATGCCCCCCTACGAGGGTAACAAGCGCGTCACGGTGGACCAGTTCAACACCAAGATGGACAACTCGAAATTCGTGACGGGCAAACGCCTCGGCTACGATTTCGACGTCGAGGACATTTGACACAACCTTATCTTTCATCCGCTTTGAACAACAAGACTCTCACCCTTC
>ENA-OOSB01000564-OOSB01000564.1-human-gut-metagenome-genome-assembly--contig:-NODE-564-length-16087-cov-3.573852_pt1 | contig 16087 bp, 11 predicted proteins | sample MGYA00241173_ERZ501204 | MGnify/ENA primary metagenome ERZ501204 (study PRJEB25962, sample SAMEA1965384) | human gut metagenome | biome: human gut; feature: human-associated habitat; material: faeces...
TTTCAACAAACTCCGTTTGCTTCTCGGTGATAATGCCGTAGAGGATACTCCCGAAGTGTATGATTTCACTTGGGTAGGTAAGCGAGCAGCATTGCAAGAGGCGGTAGCACCTATCAATAAAACTTTGCGTCCTTGCCCCGAAGAAAGTGTTGACTGGGACAAGACACAGAATCTCTACATAGAAGGTGACAACCTTGAAGTGTTGAAGCTGCTCCAAAACTCTTATATGGGTAAGGTCAAGATGATTTATATTGACCCGCCTTATAATACGGGGAATGATTTTGTGTATCATGATGATTTTACACAGTCTGCGGAAGAATATGATGAGAGTAACCGTGATGAAGAAGGGAATCGCTACCGTAGAAATACTGACTCAAACGGACGTTTCCACTCAGATTGGTGCTCTATGATTTATACACGCCTAATGGTCGCAAGAAGTTTACTTACAGATAATGGTGTTATTTTTATTAGCATTGATGAGAATGAGATCCAAAATATGCGTAAGATAACTGACGAAGTGTTTGGAGAGTCAAATTTTATATCGCAGTTGGGATGGCAAAAGGTTTATTCGCCCAAAAACCAAGCACGCTACTTTTCTAACGATTACGAGTTTGTCCTTTGCTATTGCAAGAACATTTCCAGTTTCAGTATAAACTTGCTTCCTAGGACTGAAGCTATGAATGCAAGATATAAAAATCCGGATAATGATCCTCGTGGTGATTGGAAAGCGGGAGACTGTGTTGGTAATGGTGTACGCTCACAAGGATATTATGACGTGGTAAGTCCAAAAACAGGAAAAGTATTCAATGTGCCACAAGGAAAACATTGGGTTTATGCACGTGATAATATGATGAAAATGATAGAGGACAATCGTATCTGGTTTGGAAAGGATGGTAACTCATTCCCTGCGGTTAAACAATTTCTATCTGACGTTACAGGCAGAAGGCCTTCAAGCCTTTTGATGTATGAAGATTATGGTCATACAGATATGGCTAAAAAGGATTTAATCAAACTGTTTAAGGATTTAGAAAATGTTCCTTTTGATACGCCAAAGCCCGTCAAACTTATAAAAATGCTTTCTATAATCGGTAGTGATAAAGAGGATATAGTACTGGATTTTTTTTCAGGTTCCGCAACTACCGCCCAGGCCATTATGGAACTTAATGAAGAAACACAAAGCAACCGTAAGTTTATTCTTGTTCAAATGCCAGAGATTATTGACGACAATCCGGGAGCGATTAAAATAGGTTTGAATAATATAGCCGAAGTTGGCAAGGAGCGTATCCGCCGTGCTGGAAAGACAATAAAAGAAGAGAATCCATTGACGGCCCAAGATCTTGACACAGGCTTCCGTGTGTTCAAATGTGACAGCAGTAACTATAAAGATGTGGCTTTTGCTCCGAAAGATTATACTCAGGACATGCTTGCAGGACTGCTTGACAACATCAAGGAAGACCGCACCGACCTTGACTTGCTGTTTGACTGTATGCTTCGCTGGGGCGTGGAACTGTCTTTGCCTTTGAGCACAACAAAAGTTGATGGCTGCACGATACACAATGTGAACGATGGCGACCTTGTGGCTTGTTTCGATGGTAATGTGACGGAAGCGGTGATTGATGCTATTGCCGACTTGTCACCTTTACGTGTGGTATTCCGTGACAGCAGTTTCAACGAAGCGGCACAGAAGATGAACCTCTTTGAACTCTTCAAGCAGAAGTGTGACTGGACGGACGAGGAAGTGAAGAACAATGTGCGTGTCATCTAAAAACATTCAGTGAACTATGGCAAAAAAACTGACACTGAAATTCAAGAATCAACAGTTCCAGACGGATGCGGCTCGGGCTGTGACCGATGTGTTCCGTGGGCAGCGCAACCAGTCGATGGTGGAGTTTACCCATGACATGGGACGTTCGTCAGACGGTTCACAAGACCTCTTTGATGTAGTGGGCTTCCGCAATCAACCGCTTACTGTCCCCGCAGGACAGATATTGGAAAACATCCGACAGATACAAATGGCGGCACAACTGCGGCCATCGGAAACAATAGATACTGCAGACCTACGCCTGACCATCGAAATGGAGACGGGAACGGGCAAAACCTATACTTACATCAAGACCATGTATGAGTTGAACAAGCTCTATGGTTGGAGCAAGTTCATCATTGTGGTGCCAAGTATTGCCATTCGTGAAGGTGTATGCCGCTCCTTTGAGATAATGAGCGAACACTTTGCAGCAGAGTACGGCAAGCGCATACAGTCGTTCATATATGACTCGAAACAACTGACTAAGATTGACCAGTTTGCCAGCGACTCGAATATGCACGTGATGATAATCAACACGCAGGCGTTTGCCGCCCGTGGGGAGGATGCCCGTCGCATCTATATGAAGTTGGATGCCTTCCGCTCACGCAAGCCTATTGATGTGATAGCCGCCACAAAGCCTATCCTGATTATTGACGAACCGCAATCGGTATTGGGAGCCGACAAGAAGAACGCTACACGTGAAAAGCTGAAAGAGTTTAAGCCGCTCTTCACCTTATTATATAGTGCCACGCACAGAGCTGACGACATAGTAAATATGGTTTATCGTCTGGATGCAATGGATGCCTACAACAAGAAATTAGTGAAGAAAATCTCGGTGAAGGGTATCAATCAGCATGGTTCTACAGCCACCAACGGTTATCTCTATCTGGAGAGTATCGAACTGTCGAAAGGCAATCCGCGTGCCCGTATAGGTTTCGACAAGAAGGGGGTAAGTGGAGTAAAGCAAGTTACGCAGTTGGTGAGTGACGGATTTGACATCTATCAGCAGTCGGGCGGACTGGAGGAATACGCCAACGGTTATCGTATAGAAAGCATAGACGGCTACAACCGTTGCATACGCTTGTTGAACAACACTGTTCTATACGAGGGTGATATGATTGGACGTGTGAACGACATTTATGTGCGCCGCCACCAGATACGTGAGACCATCCTATCACATATCAACAAGGAGCGTCAGCTGTTCAAGATGGGCATCAAGTGTCTCTCGCTCTTCTTTATAGACCATGTGGATAACTACCGTATCTACAACCAGGGAGGCGGCACAAGCAAGGGGCAGTTTGCAGAAATCTTTGAAGAGGAATACCACAACATTATGGGTGCATTGCAACTGCAAACTGATGATTCGCAAGAATATATAGACTACTTGAAACGATGGAAAGCGGAAGAGGTACACAACGGCTATTTCTCCCGTGACAAGAAAGGGCACTTTGTGCAACCTTCAAAGACAGAGCTAAAGAACGAGAGCAGCAATGACACCTCTGCGTATGACCTCATCATGAAAGACAAGGAGAAGCTACTGTCGTTTGATGAACCAACACGCTTTATCTTTTCGCACTCTGCCTTGAAAGAAGGTTGGGATAATCCGAATGTGTTCCAGATATGTACACTGAAGGACAGCGACAACCAGACAAAGAAACGGCAAGAAGTGGGGCGTGGTATGCGCTTGTGCGTAAACAGCCAAGGTGAACGGCAGGATGAGACCGTGTTGCACGGACGAGTGTTTGAAGTAAACGAACTGACTGTCATTGCCAGCGAAAGCTATGATGATTTTGCCAAGAAATTGCAAACAGAAATTGCCGATGCTGTTGGCGACCGTCCTATTAAGGTACAGCCTACTTTATTTGTGGATATGGTTGTCACCAATGCAAATGGAGAGCAGAAAAGACTGGATGAACTGGAAGCAAGTTTCTTGTTTTCAGCATTGGTTACTCATGGCTATGTTAACCGGCAAGGACAACTCACCCAACAGTTCCACGACCACAAGCAGCAGGGAACGCTTGATTTCGGTGAGGATTACAACGAATATAAGGCAGACATCGTAAAACGGTTGGATGCCGTATTCAATCCCAATGCTGTCAAGCCAGACAATGCCAGACAGACACGTGAAGCAAAGTTTGACTCGCAGAAGTTTGAGCGCAAAGAGTTTCAAGAACTATGGCGGAAGATTAACCATCAAACTTACTACACTGTTAACTTCAAGACAGAAGACCTAATCCAACGTGCCGTCATTGAACTGGACAACCACCTGAGAGTGTCGGAAATAAACATTCAAGTAACGACTGGCACGCTCAATGAAATAAAGAACAAACAGGAACTTACGGAAGGCATTGCCATGAAAGTGACAGGCACAGACACACACGCTGTCAAGGAACTGGTAAATGAGAATGTAAAGTATGACCTAATCGGGAAATTAGTGGAAGCCACCGGACTGACACGCCGTGTCATTGTGACCATCTTGCAAAAGATAAGCCCTAACACCTTCTATATGTTCAAGGCTAATCCCGAAGAGTTTATCATCAAGGCAGGTAACATCATCAATCAATGCAAGGCCATTGCCGTAATCGAACACGTTGCATATCATAAACTTGACAAGACCTTTAATTCTGACATATTCAGCACATCAGCCTTAAAGGGCAAACTGGGCGTCAATGCCATGGAGTCGCAAAAATCCCTTTACGACCTTGTAGTGGTAGATTCACAAGGCATCGAGATGAACTTCGCTCAAGCACTGGAGCATCAGAATGAAGTCATAGTCTATACAAAACTGCCCGGCGGCTTCTATATTAACACTCCTGCCGGACACTATAATCCCGACTGGGCAATAGTGTTCAAAGAAGGCACCGACATCAAACACGTCTATTTCGTTGCTGAAACCAAAGGCTATAGTGATGACGAAGTACTGGACTATCGCAGTGCTGAAAGCGTAAAGATAGAATGTGCCCGTCGTCACTTCGCCACAATCTCGAATTCTACTGTCACATACAAAGTGGTGAATAGCTATGCCGATTTGAGGAATGTGATAACGAAGTAGGAAAGACTACCTTCTATATAATCGGACGGAATTTTGTAACTTATAAACTTCCGCCCGATTGTGGTTTCGTTTTTGCCCACACTTGTTTTACACAATCTTAGGTACTACCTCTACAAATTTCTTACCATTATATACACAAATATGGAAAGTTTGTGTTCCAACTATAATCATCAATAATAATGGTACAACAAGCAATGCTGTATGATAATTGTTCTTAATAGAATTATAATCAACAGCAGATGGCTTTGGTTTGTCCTCTGGATGTGTATGCCATTCACCAATATAAAAACGGGTATGCTCTGACCGTTCGTAATCGGCTTCAATAAATTTATTCGCTATTGTTGCATCACGTTCACACCCACAACGAGTGTGTGCTTTAACACATGGCGGCGAAATTTTACAAATTCTGTAACAATTCTTACCAACTTGCGTACCTGTTAACACTCCACACATTTCGTTGCCTTCATGTTGGACATAACTCTTAAGGGTCTCTATTACTTCTTCTTTTATCTCGAAGTGACAATCGGCAATATTTATACAGGAAGTTCTTGCAAATCGTTTTTTAAGAATTCTGATGTTGGATGCAGGTTGATGTTTTTCTTTGTTGCTATTCCTATATTTCCTACCCATCGGTAACATTTTGACTCTGAAGGTTGTTCTAATAATTGGTCTATAATGGGGAACATTGTAGAAAGAAACATAGTTACATCATTGGCAGAATACTGTGCATAACTACCATTGCATCCTGCATCGCGTTTCGTAAGTTTCTCTTCATTTGTATATTCTTCCCTCTTTATCAAGCAAAAATCTATGAAACTATCATTTGCTTTATCTCTTAGCCGTTTAACAGACTCCATATCTTCTGGATTTACATATATCATGATGCCAGATATGCCATAAGGTTCCAACCAAAGTATAAAAGCCGGTTTTCTTACAAATCCTTCTAACATTTGGTTAATCAGCCATTTCTCAGACATAACATCACCTGTACAAATAAACATCGCACTAGCTTCGTTGATTGCTTCTTTTTTAAGTTGTTGTAAGTTCATTTGTAAGGTTTGTATTTTTCTATCTGGTCTGTATTGCTGTAGGTAGTGTGCTATGGCATATGACTTATATTGGTTGATGTATTCAAAACCAAGTAGATGCCGCCCGATATTATCTACCGTTAGCCAATCCCTATCAGTTAAGACAAACGCAGCATTGTTGTAACCGTTAAGATAGTAACATAAGTTACTACCTACACTACCAAGTCCAGCTATTAAAAAACGCCTATCCTTCATTATCTCACCTGCAGTTCGTTCTGCAATTCGCTGGTCTGAATATATTGAGACATGGAGTCTATCAAGTTTTTTATTCTTATTTTCAAAAGATGTCAAAACTTTGAACGAAGTCAGTGCTCCCTTCCGATAGCCATTCCTATTCACTTTCAGGTCGTGTATATATATGCCACCTACAGCATAATTCAATCCTATAGAAAAGAATACATTCACATTCCCGAAATGGTTAAGGTATTTCTTGAACGTCTTCCTGTCTTCATTGTCACTTATCCTATCTATCACCTCTTGCCCCGTCATGCTAAATGGTGGCTCATTGGGGATTTTTAAAGAAGCAATATAGAGAACAGTAATCTCTCTTGTCTTATGCCTGAGTTTGATACTTGCTAATGCCTTGTCGTTCTCATCAGATGCAACAACATTCATCACATGCATACTACCATCTTTAAGGTTTTTACCAACATATGCAACACCTGTCATTTCACAAGTTTCTGTCGGTATATTACCTAACAAAATCCAATGGTCATCTACACTATTCTCTCCGTCATATTGTTCATTCCAATAATTTCTGATTTCTTTAGCATATTCATTGGAGTTGTCTCGACCGTAATAATTCTCAATCCACCTTCTTGTTCTGTCGATATTGTCACGTATTAGTCCTTCAATATTTTTCGCGTCATAAACCTCGCCATCCTCATATAAACACAACTTGCGTGTTTTTACAGATATATGGGGCAGGTATCTGAACCTATCATCTGGTATAATCACACATGGCATTGAGTCTTTTGGAAATAGAATGTAAACTTCTACATCTTCGGCTTTATCCAATACCAATGCAGGTATCTGAACTTTCCAAATGTGAGTTCGTATTTTTTTCTCAAATCGCGGAATGCTATCAACCTCTTCTATATCGTATTCTTTTGAAAGTTCAATAAAACAGGTCTCCAATACGGTTTCAACATCAGGCATACTGGCTGTTTTTATTTATTGTACCTGAGAATCTCTGCTGTGAGGCATCTTCGTCAACATCTTTGGCCGTAGAACAACTGAACCTATCACCGAAATGTTTTTGCCATCTAACACATCCGTCATGTTGATTCTTGCTGGCTATAGCCTTCTCTGCGTCCTCTTTAAATGATTTCAATTCTTTTAAGAAGGCATCTTTCTTGCTTTTTGTATAATTGTCAAACAAGTCTTCATAAGGAGCTACAGGTCTCCAGCAATGGAAGTTTCCTTCAATACTAAGTTCGTCATATATATTCTTCAGTATATCTCGCATAGCAACATCATAACGATTTTCATCATTCCACTGATAATGTTTAGATACAAGCATTGACATGATGCAACCACTCGGCATCTTTGTACCTTCATTGCGCTTGTTTTCACACCATGCCTTCATGAAACGAACGAGTTCTCGTAATTTTGTTTTATCGTTACATTCTTTGCTAAACCAATCTATCATTTCATCAGGATTGGATTCATGCCACGGTTCAGCTCTGTGTGCAAGCATAGTCTTGTCATTAGCAGTGTCTAAAAAATAGATAGCTAAATCTATATGATGCCCATCCGCATATTGTACCCTAACACAAGGATTTATGTCATCTGCCCCGTTGGTTGTATGGTCCTTAACGGCCTCATATACTTCCCTATGATACCAGTTGATAGATTTACGGTCATTGATGTTGTCACTTTCGAAATATATTCCATCATCAAGGTCGTAAGCTCCTAAACCATTTTCATCTTTAATGGGATTTAGTAATGTGTGCATAGCGTAAGACCCCTGCCAATAAAAAGTAGGTTGGATATAATCGCTATGATTATCTTTGAAGTACTTTCTTATTTTAGCTCTCAATGCATCTCGATTCGTCTTGAGAGTCTTACGGCGCGTTGAAGTAGCTTTTATAACATCGTGAAACGCCTTAAATTGTTCATGATTATTTGCCATATTAATATTCTTTTGGATTTAAAGTCTTTTTTGTTTGAAAAAAATGAGCTATCTCTGGACGCATTTTTTCGTTCATAGCCGTGTTGTCCGCAATCTTTATAAGAAGTCTCAGAGAATCCTCACTTGCATTGTCCATGTCAATTATTTTATCCTGTTCTGGAGATAAAGGCATGTTTTCAATTCTGTGAAAGTCGAAGGGAAATGACAAATACCCCTTCAAGTTTGACATCAAAAACATTGCCGATTTTGATTGGCTAATAGAATAAGCATCAAAGAGCGTATCCTTCCAACTGACAAAAGCCCTATTCAGCTTATGATGTTTCTCTCCTTTTGTTTTCTGACAACTACTTATCGAAAGGATTTCAAGACCACAAAAACGTTGGTCTTGTGCGAACTTATATAAAAACTCTGTCAAAGCTACAAGAATTGGATTATTTGCCCACAAACCTCCGTCAACAAATTGATCATCTTCTATTTCCATAACGGGTAAATATGTAGGAGCTGCAGAAGTAGCCAATGCAACATCTACATAGGTCTTCCGATCATCCTCTGTGAATTTGTCAAAATCCTTTTTAAAGACTCTCGGATTAGAGGTTAATGTATTATAGGCAGGAATGCAAAGAAAATTATTACTTTCTGCAATTGTTCGATTTCCAAAGACACTTTCAAGAGCAGAACGCAATTTTTTTGCAGAATATTTCCCGCCAAATGCCACTTGTTTCGCACCTAGATAAATACGACCACCTGGCATACATTTAACTCTCTCGTTGAAAATAGACGGTCCCTTCTCTCTATAGAATTTTACAACACTGCTCATAGGAATTTTGAGCGATGCTGCAAGGGCTATAATACCTCCCGTAGAAGTACCACAAAGCATATCAAAACAGTCAGAAACAACACATCCGAAAACTTCTTCGAATTTTGCTAAAAGTTCAGCTGAATAGATGCCCTTTATGCCACCACCATCAATACATAGGATTTTAAAATGTCTAGCTTCCATGCAATTAACTTTTTATGGATATTAGTAATGTTTTATGTCGATTTTTCTAATTAGTTTTATTCATCACACTCTCAGCCAACAGGTACACTCGTGTCCCGATTGTTTGTGGCCAGCGGTCTGCAGGATTCTTGTCTAACGCTTTTGCTCGTGCTATTGCATCCTCAACATAGGCTATCAACATTTGCGCATCGTAGGCAGACTCGTGATAGGAACCCATCTCTTGACGCAACTGTACCTTCAGATATGGGTCAGCATTCTTTGACTTTCTACGGTTCTCCATCCATTGTTGTTGCTCTTCCGGCGTCAGCAAAGTTGCATCTACCAAATGCAGCAATAACCAAAGTTCGAAGCAAGGATTACTTAGAGCCACGTGCAGATAATCATCTTGTGCACATTCTTTAGCCACATGCGACAACATCGCATCGGTCCAACGGTCTCTGTCTATAACCAACCAAAGTTCGTCATCAGATTCCAGGTCATATTGTCCTTTGTAATCGTTCAGCTGTTTTAATACATGCTCGGGACTTGAGTTATTCTGCTCGTTCTCGTGCCTTTCTAATATATGTACGTGCACACGTGGATTGGTATATTCTTTGGCTAATGCCTTGAAATATATCCGCTCCGTATCTTTGCCCTCAGAGGCTATGACTATCAGGCGAGCATCGCGAAATGCCTCACGGCGCTCACGTATCAAACTATTCCTGTTTCGCATCCCAATGAATATTATCTAATTCTCCAAAGAAAGGAATTGCACCATAGCGGCCGTTTAGATAACCTTTCTGAACATTCTCTCTTGGTTTGTATTCACAGAGTGAGGATAAATGACTTTCCCCTTTTTTGTCTTTCTCCACAAACCATATCTCATCTTGACGGACTGGTGCAGTGGAAAGTAGATTTGATTCATGGGTGGTGCATATCAACTGCATTTGCGAATCACTCCTAAGCAGACTGTTGTACATCTCCAACAACTTCAATGTCAGCATAGGGTGCAAACTTCTATCGACTTCGTCAATCACATAGACAGCGTCGTTGGCACGCATATCAATAAGCATGGGTATGAAGTCGAAAAGGCGTGATGTTCCATCAGACTCTTCGAACATTTCGAATATATAATCTGAGTTAGAACCGTCCTTTTTGTGGATTGTTTTCAACTCATACCACTTCAAATTCTTAGACTCGTCTTTTTCGGCAAAGATAAAACGACTCTCATTGTGGATTACCACACCCATCTTCTCATCTTTTCCTTCAAGATTTTCCTCGATTTTTTGTCTGATTTCATCCGGAATGTTCAGCTCTTCGGGCTTCGCTTCCACACGACAAAGATCTGAAATACCTGTACCAAAATATCCCAGCAGATCACGCATCACAGTCCTGAACTGATTGTCGCTCACTACTCGGAACGGGAAGTCCGTCCGATGGGTTTCCGGGAAGATGATATTTAGATTCTCGAACCACTTTCTCGCTAACTTGATAACATCGACACCTTTTCCGTTACGTTCAATATACTCACTCAGGAAAGTGCCCTTTGTAGGTGTACCGTCAATCAAGTATTTAAGGAATTGCCCGTTCTCATCCTTTAGGAACTGAGGTGCAATCACATTCCCCCAATCATTACCAGAACGTTTGCGCTCAAAAATCATAGTATCATTCCGACTACCGGTCTTGTATAACCATTCCTCCAGCAAACCACCCTTCGAGAACGCCACGCCGTAAGCAAGAAATTGGTCATTCACTTTAAACTCCAATTCAATACTTGAACGCTCCTGCGGATTGTCCGTCATCTTGAAATAGTTGTACTTACGGTTGCTCCAGCCATTCAAAGCAAATGCTTTGATGATAGCCAAACATTTTATAATGTTGGACTTTCCAGAAGCATTGGCTCCATATATAAGTCCCATGCGAAGCACTGAGATGTCATCACGTTTCTCTGCGCGTGACACATGCAGCGGCAACAAATCGCTCTTGCTGGCCGTAAACAAGATACGTGTTTCCTCGTTAAATGAGTAGATGTTTTCAAATTTTGCAGATACCAACATAATATCACATCGAATATTTAGTAAATAATCGGTGCAAAGGTAATAAAAATATTTCTATTATGTCACATTTATACGAAAAGATTGTAACCAACTGACATAATTTTAACTTTAATTTACTAAATAGTCAAACCTTTGAGACAAATTGTCGTATATCTGACTTTGGCGTAAATTTTGCAAGAACAGAAGTGTGCTATGGCATATATGTCAAAACTGAGCACAGAAAGGAGGTGTAATAGATGAGTAAGAATCAGCATGTAGTTCCGGTAGGAGATAAGTGGGGAATCAAGGGCGAAGGTAATTCGAGATTAACTTCCACATTCGATAGGCAGTCTGACGCAATTGCCGCTGCTCGCCAAATTTCCAGAAATCAGCATTCCGAGCTGTTCATTCATGGTCACAATGGTCAAATTCGAGAAAGAGATTCCCATGGAAACGATCCATTTCCTCCAAGAGGTTGAGAGCCTCAGCATTCTTTCCGCTTAGTGAAGAGTCCTAATACTACAGGGGCAGGTTGTAGTAGAGTAAGTAACCTTCAAATTAGAATCGAATGGGAATTTATAGAGTTCATAATTTGAAAGAAGGTGGTAGAAGTGGCAATTGGTTGGAATACTGGAAAAGAGCAACTGGGAAGAATGCCTATTTGTGCCATAAAGTTGATTGTTACCAACTTGCAACAGATGGGGCACATGTTCAATTGGACGCTCCTAATGACAACCGATGGTATATCGTACCACTTTGCCATAGATGTAACTGCCAATTTGGTGAGCATTTTATGGTTGAAAGACCGCTGGTATCTGTGACAGACCCAAGCGTAATCCTTTGGTAAAACAGGGATGTGCCATAGCGGGTAATCTCGCTATGGCTTTTTCTTACTTCTCACAGTTTTACGGACAATCATCCTTCTTATTGTATCATTTCCCTCATTTCGCAACCTCAAACTCGCATTTTTTCTGTAAAATCAAGTTAAATACGTTAAATCTTGGTTTTCTTCCATATGCAAGTAAAAAGCACATCCACTTTTCTACCGTATTAACTACAAATAACTGATAACCAATAATATCCACATACTCCTTCTGTATTTGAGGATATTTTTCTTTTAAAATTTGTATAACTTTTAATGCTATATGTATTCCTTTATAGGGAATGGCTCCTGATGCGGTTGTAAAGATTATGGGACTGGAACTTTTTTTGTATTGCCAGGCGTTCGCCTCATAAAAGCTTTTCCGAAGAATGATATTCGTGGAATATAAATTAGCATTGGAATTTATAAAGGAGATATAATTCTTAACCCAGTTTGATTGATATGAAATATAAGAAAAATTTTTGATACACTCTGTTTCTATTATTCCTCTTAATTTGAAAACTCTTCTTTTACAAAATAGATTTCTCCAAGGCATTAATATTTCCTTTAAATGAATGCACTTTAAAATATCTTTAGTAGTAAGTCCACCATAATAATAATAATAATACAGCGCTAATAGACCTTGTATATCTAAAAGAGTTTTACTTTTAATATATCCTTTAGAATATGCGTCACACCATATATTTTCTGTTCCCCATATGTGTACTAAATCTGGCTTTATTTCTCTCTCAATTGTTGATATCATTGTGTATATTTTGTGAGAGGCAACCTGTCCATGATGGGAAAACTTTGTCCTTGGTATTACCCACTGAATAATACCACAATAATCAGATTTTTGGGGTACTGATACATTTCCTAATGTAATGTTGTAGACTTGTATTTCAGAATTGTTTTGCAAAAATTCGGCCATAGGCTGTAGCCAACTGGCTGTTGTCTTGATTTTACTATCTGAAAAGCAAATATTACAAAGCCATAAAATTTTAATCATGTTGTAAAGAGAGATTTTATAAATATCTTAAATTCATTATTATTCATTAATCTAAATTGAACTGATAATCCCATTGCAATCATCATCCATATAGAAATGTTCATTATGTCGAATCTATTCATGTCTTCAACCCATCCATATGCCCATCGGAAGGCTATAAAGCATCCAAGGAATTTGATATAAATATTATTGGATTTATAAACGGCTAAATAGGAACTCCTTAAATAGATTAGACTATATAGGATGACGCCAATCAATCCTAACCACGTAAATACATTGGTATGGCAAAGTTCATTGCTATGTCTCTCATATTTGCCGGTTTTCAGTTCTTCAGCGTTGTAGGCTCCAAAAGCCCTGCTATCATTTCCTCTGGCTGGAGTTCTACCCCAAATCACATAATTATGTCGGAGCGCTGATTCAATTACTTCTACATAGATAAAGGTACGTGTATCGGCCGACAAGTCATCTTCTACCACCTGGCCGTTTACCACTTTCTTTTCTACGTATTTACCCTTGTTGGAAGATAGATCTTCAAAAATATTAAAAGTACCGGTTATTCCTAATGTTAAAAGGATAATAGGGACGATGTAGCATATCCAATGCACGATTTTAAGTAGTTTGTAGGGAATAATACGTTTGAAATATATTCCTGTAGCAACCAATATAACTATGGCAGATTTTATAACCTGGCTACGGGCACCAAGATTGATAACCAGCATGGTTAATAACAATATGCCAAAAATGATTTTCCATTTCTTGGGTACAATCGGAATGAAACATCCGATGACAAAAACGGGTCCTAAATAAAAATGATAGGCATCTGCCCCCAAGAAAGGGAGGAGAAATAAGAAAATAATTAAAGCATACTTGAACCAAATATTGAGAACCTTATTTACGATAAGAGGCACGGTAAATACAAATACTAATATGGGTAAAGATAGGGATTGAAATCCTGTTATTAATTGTTTCCATTCCCAATAATTTTCTGCAATAAATGCTCCTCGAATTGAATTGATAATTAACCATCCTAAATAGATAGTAATGATTAAAATATCTATGGATTTAATATAATGATTGCGAAGGAAGTTTTTTTTTGTTATGAAAAATTTAATAATAAACAGGATTACTACAAAATTAATAATCCAAGATATAAAGGTGCTACTAACCGATATTTTCAACCATTGCTGTACAGAAAATACCGTTATAATTAGAATTAGAATGGGGAGTGTTTTTAAAATAAACACATAGCGAAAAAGTAAATTTGGGCAAAGCGTAGCGAATTAGCTGATAGAGCGTTCGTTACGCTTTGTTTTTCTATGGGACAGAGCCAACGAAATACCACCTCGAAGCCAAACGGTGCAGAAGTTCAGTTACCACCTCGTTACTCCCGTAACGGGTGCATATTTCTTGCTAAACAGTTCTGTTTCTGCGTTTTGCGTAGATTTACATAGCTGTCGGTAACTCACTAATAACTAATTTTGTAATCAAAAAAAGGAGTGAGTTATGCGTAGTACATTCAAGGTATTATTTTACGTGAAGAAAGGCAGCGAGAAGCCGAACGGCAACCTGCCTTTAATGTGCCGTATCACGGTGGACGGCGAGATTAAACAGTTCAGTTGCAAGATGGACGTTCCCCCACGGTTGTGGGACGTGAAGAACAGCCGTGCTTCGGGCAAGAGCGTCGAAGCACAGAAAATCAACCTTGCGGTAGATAAAATCCGTGTGGAGGTAAACCGCCGCTATCAAGAGTTAATGCAGACGGACGGTTATGTTACCGCCGCCAAACTCAAAGACGCCTATCTCGGTATCGGCGTCAAGCAGGAAACTTTGCTGAAACTGTTCGAGCAGCACAACGCCGAGTTTGAGAAGAAAGTCGGGCACAGCAGGGCGCAGGGTACATTTACCCGTTATCGGACGGTCTGCAACCATATTCGGGAGTTTTTGCCCCATACCTACAGGCGTGAGGATATTCCGTTAAAGGAACTCAACCTCACGTTCATCAACGATTTCGAGTATTTTCTGCGCACGGAGAAGAAATGCCGCACCAATACCGTGTGGGGCTACATGATTGTGTTGAAACACATCGTTTCCATTGCAAGGAACAACGGGCGTTTGCCGTTCAATCCCTTTGCCGGATATATCAACTCTCCCGAAAGCGTGGATAGGGGCTACCTCACCCAAACGGAGATACAGACGCTCATGGACGCACCGATGAAGAACGCCACCCACGAGCTTGTACGGGACTTGTTCGTCTTTTCTGTTTTCACGGGTTTGGCGTATTCGGACGTGAAGAACCTCACCGTCGACCGCCTGCAAACATTCTTCGACGGCAACCTGTGGATAATCACCCGAAGAAAGAAGACCAACACCGAATCAAACATCCGCCTTTTGGACGTTCCCAAGCGTATCATCGAAAAGTACAAGGGGCTGGCAAGGGACGGTCATGTTTTCCCCGTTCCGAGTAACGGAAGCTGCAACAAGATACTCAAAGATATAGGCAGACAATGCGGCTTCAAGGTACGTTTGACCTACCATGTGGCACGCCACACGAACGCCACGACCGTACTTCTGTCGCACGGCGTACCCATCGAAACGGTGAGCCGTCTTTTGGGACACACGAACATAAAAACCACCCAAATTTACGCCAAAATCACCGCCCAAAAGATAAGCCAAGACATGGAAACCCTGTCGCACAAGTTGGAGGATATGGAGAAGAATATCTGCCGAGCCATCTAATTAAAAACAGAATACCGATGAAAGAAGAAAGGAATATTATCACGATGGACGGGCAGGGCAATATCTTCCTGCCGAGCGATATAGGTGCAACCGCCATGACCGAGTGGGAAATCTGCGAACTGTTCGGGGTTATCGCCCCGACGGTTCGAGCAGGGATAAAGGCACTCTGCAAAAGCGGAGTTTTGAGCGTATATGACATAAAGCGCATTATCCGCATATCGGACAAATACAGCGCGGAGGTTTACAACCTCGAAACGATAGCCGCCCTCGCTTTCCGTGTTGAATCGTTCGGGGCGGCGAAAGTCCGCAAAGTGTTGTTGGAAAGGATTATACACGGGCGAAAAGAGAAAACGAAGGTATTCGTGTCGGTTGTTTCGGACGGCAAGCCCA
>ENA-OOSB01000592-OOSB01000592.1-human-gut-metagenome-genome-assembly--contig:-NODE-592-length-15424-cov-3.682217_pt1 | contig 15424 bp, 17 predicted proteins | sample MGYA00241173_ERZ501204 | MGnify/ENA primary metagenome ERZ501204 (study PRJEB25962, sample SAMEA1965384) | human gut metagenome | biome: human gut; feature: human-associated habitat; material: faeces...
TTAAATAGAATACCACTCTTTTTTCTATATTCTTCTCATCTACTAATTGCATCTCTATATTTATATCTACTGTATTGTTCACCTTTGCTCTAATATCTAGTATTCCTAGCTTATCGTCGTATAAGTCTCTTTCTAATATTGTATTACAATTTAAGTTTACTTCTGTAACTTCTTCTTTTAGTATGGCATTTAATAACCCTTTAGTTATCTCTTCATTTCCTGTATAGCCAAACACTCTTTTAAATGTATAATCATTTTTTAGTTTTAATAATTCTATACAACCACCTTCTTCACTTTTTTTTTTGACTTTTTATTTTTCTTTGATTTTTTTATTTTCTTTTATTTTGGAAATTTTAGACAGAATCGTCTTTAAGATTTAATAGATTTTAAATAACTTTCTTTATACTATCACAATTTACATTTTATGGCAATATATAGATAAAAATATAGTGCATAGATTATTTAAGTTTTAAACCTATGCACTATTTTATATTTCTTACTCTAAAATGACCATTCGTTATCTAAAATCTACTTTTATAAATATATTATAGTTCTTCTATATTTTATCAATACGTCTTTTCATCGTCAATTATATCCTTAATATAATTTTTAAGAAATAACTAATTATCTGTTATTAATTGAATCTCATTATTATTTATGATATATATATTTAAAATAATATACTAGGAGGAAGTATTATGCATTTTTATAATATAATAAAAGAATTATCAGATAAAGCAGAAGTTATGCTTTTCTTTGACATGGATGGTGTTATTTCATCTTATGATGCTGGAAAAAAACTAGATTTTGCAACCAAAAGGCCTTTGACAGAAAATATAAATAAAATAAAAAAAATAAGTACGTTAGACAATGTAACTCTTTATATCTTATCTATCTGTAAAAAGAATTTTCAAATTGAAGAAAAAAATAACTGGCTTGATAAAAATGCCCCATTTTTTGATAAAAGTAATAGAATAATAATCTCAAAAGAACAACATCCTAATATTGACTCTCCTACATTAAAATCTGATTTTTTGAAAAAATTAAATACAAACAGTCAAATTGTTTTGGTAGATGATGATAATGCTGTTATAAAAAAGGTTCTTGACGTTACTGATAATGTAATAGTTTTCCAAGATTCTGAACTAATTGACTAGATTATAAAATTATTATGGACTTTTTATGTGATTTGTATTATAATTTAATTATTAACTTTAAGGAGGTACCGATATGAAACGGCCTATCATAATCGAGTTTTCTGGATTGCCAAATTCCGGAAAAACAACACTTTTGCATAACCTTGATCTGTTATGTAAAAGAGATCACTTAAATGCACTTATTGTGCAGGAGCCTGCTGAGCTTATTCCTTCTGATATTCCCAAGGGTTCAATAGCTCAGAATCTGTGGATTACCTTGGAAACACTTCAGAGAAACTTAGAATCTATCTATAAAAACAATTTTGATTGTATCTTGATAGATCGTGGATTCTATAATCAGCTTTTCTGGGCAACAATGTATGCAGATAAAGATCCTTGGTATTCGAATTGCATCATAAATTTTATGAGAGATTTCGAAAAAAAGTATAAGGTAAGACCTGATTACTTGTATGTTGTAGATGTTGGCATAAGCGAATCCATAAAGAGACGTGCAGCCAACGGCGGAACTGTTACTTTCTCAAAAAAAGAATTTCTTAATGACTATCGGATTAAATTCCGGGAATTTTATGAGAACATTGAGCCCCGTTTATACATCGACACGACCAATTTAAGTGAATCTGAAGTTGCTTTTACAGTATTTGAGCAGCTTAAGAAACTCTTGTAACCATTTCAGTTTGGTATTCAAAGAAATTTTTAATAAAATTTCTATTAAGTTAGCCAGTAGTCCCTTACAGACTGCTGGTTTTCTTTTTTATATTAAAGTATTTCTTATTTTTATATACAAAAAGAGAGCCTATTAGACTCTCTTTTCTTGAATTAGACTTTCTTAATCATCCTCTACTTCACCTTCTCCACCACATTCGGGGCATTCTACTTTGCCGGAACCTTCGCACTCGTAGCACCGAGGATCGAGATCTTTTAAAACTCCATCATCCAATACTTCGGGCCAACTTCTGCCGGTTCCACTACATTCTGGACAATCTATCCAGCCACGTCCCCCGCATCTCCAACATGAAGTCATGATGTCTAACTCCTTTCTTAATTCACTATAGTGAACTTTATTTGTACTATTGTACATATTTTATTTTATCATTTTATGTAGGTTATGTCAACTTGTTTCTTTTTTATAAATCTATTACAAATGTTAAAGCATCATATTTTTTTCCATTAACATTTCGAATTTTTTTAAATCTATTAATTTCCTTAAAACCTACTTTTTCGGCAACATGTACCATTCTAGTATTTCCGCTCCAAGTTTGAGTATATATTTTTAAATATCCTAACTTTTTGAAATATCTTAGATATTCTTTTAATGCTTTCACACCAATACCTTTTCCTCTCATGTTTTCATCAGGTATATCAATTCCAATTGCAATATTATTTGTTTTTTTAATTCCATTATATTTAAAATCATCTGTCATATAATATGCAGATATCCAACCAATATGTTTTTTATCATATATTATTTCATACTCAAAGCATGGTAAATTCTCTGTTCTCTGTCTTCTATATATTCTTTGTTTCTCTTCATTATATTCAACTTCTTCCCATGGTGCATCCCATAATTTCCATTCTGTTATATCTGTATACCACTCTTTTATTTTTTTTAAATCTTTCTCTTCAAATTTTTTTAATTTTATTTTTTCCATTAATTGTTCTTTTCCTTACATTATTTACTGTTTAAGTAATATTTTACTACTTATTTTAAATTCAAAATTATATTTTGCTGTACCCACGAATAATTATAATTAAATTATACTACAAATCAGATCTTGTGTTTATTGCTTTATTATAGATATGTGTATAAAAAAATCGTTATCGAGTAGTAATATTATTTTTCTATTGCATTACTTGTTTTATTATAAAAAAAAATGCCTTATAAATATTGATATTTCAATAATTATAAGGTCTTCTATTTGGTGCCATTGACGTAGATATCTACAACTTTTTCGGCTCTCTTGACGATTGATACAAATATCAATCAATTTATATATAGATTAGCAAATTATTTCAAAAAAATCAAGTGGTTTATAAAAAGCTTCTGCGAAAATTTGTTTTTCTTCTATTGATTTTCAATAAATGATATGATATACTATCAAACGTAGGAAATGAACATTGTAGTAGATATGTGTTGCCACTGCACTAAGGTAACTTTTGTTATCAGAAAGTGAGGTGGTGTTTATGAGTTTTATACTATTTTTAATAATAGCCTTAATGACTTCTACAACTATAAACGTAACCTTATTGGCGATTTTATACATAAAATATGTAAATTCAATAATAGATAAGGAATAAAAATAACAACACATTCTGCTCTCTACCAAATTGCGAATGTGTTGTTATAACTATATGTAGTGGTAACCGCATTCACTGCGGTTATTCATTTCCTATACTTATTATACACAGATATTAAAAAAAAGTCAAATAGTAAAAAATAATAATAATTTATCTGTTACCATATCCATCATCAAAAGGTTCTCTATAGTCTCTCATCTGTGTAGTTACATTTCTAAGTCTTTCTAAATATGTTTTTGAATTGTGTAGATATGAAACATCTTCATACCCAAAATTTGCATATGACGCTCTCTTTAATAATCCCATATATTGCACTTCTTGTATAAAAGCTGGCATTTGTCCGTCTTTTGCATATTCATTTAGTATATTATTAAAGAAAGTTGGTGAAAGTGCCCTTTTAGATAACATATCTAATGCTGTTAAATCATCATTTTCTTTTCCTATACCTCTTAATGTTCTTGCAAACATTGTTGCAGGTTCTTGTAATTCACCATAATAGTCAAAATTTGATTTATAGGCTTCTGAATCAAATATTCTACCATTTCTATAATATGCTAATCTCGGTCTATTTTTGCCAGAAAATTCATAAACAAAATTTTCGGCTCTATTTTGTGTTGTTGCTTCATCTAACATAGAAAATCCATCATAAATTAATTGTGCATGTTCTTGTGTTAATCTTCCTTGTCTCATTTGTTGATTAGCATATTCTACAACCTTATTCATCCACTCATGATTTATAATATGCCCTAATTCATGAGCCATATATAGTCTCGTTCTTTCTTCTCCTGTTAAATATTTGCTATCAGGCAAATCAGGATTTATAAAAATAATTTTATTTTGTGCTTGCGTTTCTCCATATATCCCTCTTTTATTATCAGGTAAAACCGAAATTGTTCGTACATTATTCATAGTAGCATTAATAATATGGTTAAAAGCTTCTGGCAATTTTTCATAATTATAATATAAATATTCTTCTAAATTTTGTATACATCCAGCTAGTGCATCAGCATCATGCTCACTATGTCTTATTTGACCGTTTCTAATCTGTTGCTGAAAACTAGTCATACTCTTATTTATTAATACTTCTATATAAGTAGATATAACGTCATTGTATTGTCTAAAATCATATTTTAATTTATACATAACTAATTCTCCTTACATAAATAATCTTTTCACTATTATTATTTTAGCATATTTTACATAAATTTGCAAATTGTTGAATTTTCTATATATGACAATATTTCTTTCAATTCATACAATTAAATAAATATAATGCTACTTTATTTTGTTCTGTTGTTTCCATTTCCATAAGTTTAGCCATTGCAAACATTACAAGCTTGTACTTTCCAAAATTTATATTAGTTCTCTCTAATTTTCTAATGCTACCATTGATAAAAATAGGAGTAACTTTAGAGAACTTACATATAAATTCTAGCCTTTGTTTTAGACATTCCTCAAATTCTAGTTCTTGCTTAATTATCTTCATTTTCGCACCATCCTTTCATTTTGGATGGCAATTTTGCAATAAAAAAATACCATCCTTTTTCAGAATGATATTTGTATCTATCTGTTTATTAGTTCGAACAGATACGTCATTGGTGCAGATGGCCGGAATCGAACCGGCACGGTTTATTCAACCGCAGGATTTTAAGTTATTCTATCATTTTAATGGTTAGTGATGAATAATACTTTTTAATCCTGTTATTTTTGTACTCAAAACACTATTATTTCAAACTATTTCGCTTGTTTTTATTGTAACATAAACTATTGAAAATTTATATAAATCTGACACAACTTTTCCAAGTTTTGTTAGAAATCTGTTAGAAAAATTTAAACAGTATTTATTCTAAAAAAATCTCAAATTTATTTAAAATCAAATTTTGCATATTTAAAAATTCAAAACGGACAGGCATAGTTTTATTACCTGTTCTATTTTTTCGCCACAAAATCGATTGTCGTGCGAAGGAAAGGAAAATTTATGCAAGATTTTAATTTTTATAAAGTTAATGAAACTTTAAACCATAAATATTATCAAATACCACAGGAATTATTCGTAAATCCATTATATAAAAATGCATTAAATTCTGATAGTAAATTGTTATATGGTTTTCTATTAGATAGATTATCATTATCTATTAAGAATAATTGGCATGATGAAAATGGAAATGTGTATTTGATATTTACTAGAAAAGAAGTTCAAGATAAATTAAATCTATCTGATAAAACTGTTACTAAAGCATTTAAACAACTATCAGATGTTAATTTAATATATGAAAAGAAACAAGGTTTCAGCAAACCTAAACTTATATATGTTGCAAAAATACAACATCAAAATATAGAAATATCACATAATCGTAAAAATTACGATTATATAAACGGAGATTCTACGATTACCGAATCGGAAAATTTCCGACCAATCAATACTAATAATAATTATACTAATAAAATAAATAAGGCTAATAAAAATTCAATGAGATATTCTGGTAGAGATTATTCGCCTGAATTTTTAAACAGCTTATATGCTAATGTGTAATGACTTTAGCAAAGCACAAAAGCAGTTATGCTTTTGTAAAAATAGCAATATAAAAATTGGTTATCAATTTTTGTGTTGCTATTTTTTACCTAAATTGCTATTAGCAAATTTAGGTAAAACGGGTGTAGGGTGTCCCTACCACACTGACACTTTTTCCCATAAGGGTAAAAAAGTGTCGTAGTGTGTTACAACACAATTTAAAAAAGAGAAAAAATTTAACCAGCATAGTGTTATTCTGCTGTGCTAGAAATGGAGGAATTTATATATGAGTTATGCAATAATTAGAAATGCAAAGTACAAAAGAGAAAATCTAAAAGGTATATTTAGACACAATGAAAGAAGGAATAAAAACTATTCCAATAAAAATATAGATAAAGAATTATCTTACTTGAATTATTCAATAAAAGATTGTAAATATACTTATGAAAAGGAATTTGATTTAATAAAAGAAAAATATAATTTAAAAGGACAAATTAAATCAGTTAGTAATATTGTTTGTGAATATATTATCACATCTGATAAAGGCTTTTTTGAAAAAGTAGGAGAACAGGAAACAAAAAGATATTTCGAAACTGCTTACAAATTTGTATGTGAACATAAAAATTTAGGAGAGCAATATATTTTGTCTGCCAAAGTACATATGGATGAGGAAAGTCCACATATGCATTTAGTATTTATTCCTGTTGTTCATGCAAAAGATAAAAAAGGAAATGATATTGAAAAAATTGCTTGTAGTGAATTTTGGAAGGCTAAAGATAGTTATAGGCAACTACAAAATGCCTTTCACTCTTATATAGTTGCAAATGGTTTTGATTTAGAGAGAGGAAATCCTAGTGAAAGAGTACATTTATCTGTTGAAGATTATAAAAATATCACAAGCTTTGAAGAAAGTAAAACATTATTGCAAGATATAAAAATAGAATTGCCTGAAGTTCCTGATATTTCAAATTTTAGATGGACAATCAAAAATAGAGATGAGAAAATTCAAGAACAAATAATAAAACCTAAAGATAAAGCAATACAAGAATTACAAGAACAAAATGCTTTACTTACTATGGTATTAAATAGGCAAATTAAAACTGTTGATAAAGCTATAAAATATGAAAAAAATATTAAACCAGTTTTAGATGAAAACATAGAACTTAAAGAGAAATGCGAAACTTATGAAAAACAAATTTCTTATTTAGAAAATGAAAATAATTTTTTAAAGAAAGTTATATATACTTTGCAAAAAACAATTCATAAATTTATTGAGTGGGTATGTATTAAATTTTCTATAACTGATGAAGATGCTTTTATTAGGAAATTTGAAGATGAAAACGATATTAATCTTGATCCAGAAAAACAAATTGAGCATGAAGAGGAATTAGAATATGAAGAAATGGAGTGGTAGCTATTGCTATCACTCCATTTGACTAATTATCTGTTTGCATTTTTCTTCTATATTCTAAAAGTCTTTGTTTTCTTATCTCATTAGATTTTTTCAAGTTAGCAATTTGTTTGTCATATAAAGCACATAATGAATTTACTTGTTCATCACTTAATTCTTCCTCCTTAATTTCTCCGCTACGAAATTTCTTTTGAAGCTTTAAAAGTATTGTTTCTTCATCTTCTATATTTTTTATTTCTTCCATAAATGTATTTCTTTTGTTGTCATCTGTAACAATACTATTTTGGGTTTCTGCTGTAGTATTATTATCAGTAGATTTATTATTATGGAATATATTTTTAAAAAATTGTTTTATTTTATAAAATATACTATTTTGATTAACTTTTACCAATGATTTCTCATTTGTATTTTCTTTCATATACTTATTCTCCTATATCTTGACCTTCTTTTTGTTGCAGTTGGCTTAATAATGCTTCTGCTTCATCATATCCCTTTGCTTCCATTTCTAATGCAGATAATTCTGCCTCTCTTTTTTGCAATGGAGTTTGTTGTGGTTGTTCCAACATTGCTTCTGTTCTTTTAGAAAAAACTCCATTTTTTGATATACCAAATATTTCACATGCTAAATGATAATTTTCTATTATTTCAGGAATAGCAGTTTCAAAATTATTAGACATATATTCTTTCATTGCTTCAGGGATAAATTGGCATATAGTTTGATACATATTTCCTATATTAGGGTCAATATTATTGTTATATGAAAATTGTTTATTCTTTAATTCTTCTTTACGTTGTTCATCATCTTCAGATAGTGTAGCAATTTGCTTTGACAGTCTTGCACTCATTTTTTCTGAATGCTTTAATAAAAAATCACCTAATCCTTTATTTGAATCATCAAGATATTTATTAAATTCAGGTTTATGTTCTAAAAAATATTTTTGCATTATAATAGGAATTATTCCCAATCGAGTTTGAGTATAACTATATATTGGAGCTTGAATATATTCTTCTCCAATACCAATTTTTTCTTTATATTTTCCTGTTAGTGGTGCTGGTTCTCCTAGGCTCATTCCTTCTGTAATACTTTCAATTAGTTCAATATTCTTTGTAAGGTCTTCACTATATGACAATACTAAAATTTCATCATTTCTACCATCTGTTTTCGAATATTTTAATTTATATGCTTGCCCTGTAGATTCACATCTTCTTATATATTCTTCTACTATTCTTGCTTTATCTTGTCCTTTGGCATTAACATAAATTCTATATATAGGAACTCTACTTTCTATTTCATATGGCACACTTAAAGCTTCCTTATTAGAACCTACAATATTCCAAGAATCATTTCCATCTACAAACCTTTCTCCTCTATTAGAAATAGAAAATAATCTGCTATATAATTCTGTAAGATATGGATTTTCTTTTTGTTCCATATTTATATTTACACTTTTATAAAATTGACTCATATCACAATTACATTCTATAAATTTTTTTGTTAAATTTATTATTTCTTCATCAGTAAAAGGACTTTCTACTTGGTTTAAAATATGAGTTATATCCATTTTCACCATTCCTTTTTATTTTATTATATAATTTTTTGCCTTTATTCTAATATTTAGTATTTTTATTATAGCACCAAAAATTTTATTGGTCAATTTTTTGCCGTTTTCCTAGTGTTTTATTTTGACCAAAAAATTATTCTAAAATTTTCCAATATCCTGACTTATTTGAGCCAACTCTTTCTATTATTCTTTTATCTTGTAATTGTTTTAAATATCTTGAAATTGTTGCAGTGGATATCTTTGTAATTGCACTAATTTCTGGTATTGTTGCATCTTCATTATCAACTAATACATTTAAAATTTGTTTTTCTTTGCCGTTTATCTTATCATTTATCTTATCATTTATCTTATCATTTTTTGATTTATCATTATCATATTCAAATGGATTTTCTTTATATTTAAAAGAAACTCTTAAAAAATGATCCATAAATTTAAAGCAACTTTTATCATAAGAATCTAATATTCTTAATACTCCAGAACCTATATTTTCAATTAAATCTACATCTTTAAATACTCTAATAAGTTCTTTGTTTCTTGGTGCAGTAACACCTTCTAAAAATTCTTCTTGTGATAATTCTTGTGGCAAACCACCTGCAGATGTAATTTCAATTCTATCAGAATACAATTCTATTATTGGAGAATTTCCATAAGAATAATCATTATGTACAATTGCATTTATAACAGCTTCTTTTAATGCTTTGCTATCAATTTTTTCTTGTTCTTTTCTTCCTTTATATTCTATCTTTGCATAAACTGTATTCTCGGTATCAAGCCTATCTAGAATTTTTTGTGTTGCAGTAATTAAACAACGATATCCATATTCTTGATTCTCTACTAAATCCATTTTATTAGTGCCTAAATATTTCACAAGCTTTATAGAAACAGTATTTTCATCTGCTAGTAAAAATGCATTGTAGTTGTATTTACCTTCACATGTTAGCAAATCAAGATTTTGCAAAAAATTATCATTTAATTTTAATCCGTGTTCTTCATAATAAATTTTTAATTGATTAAATGTTAATTCTTGTCTAGGGGCGTCAATTTCTTTTAATGTATTCTTAATTCTTCTAGCATACATATCATCTATCATTCTTTCTGTCATTCGTTCTTTGCTACTACCAACTCTAATATAACAGCCTTCTGGTGTTCTACCTTTTTTTCTTAAATAATAAGGTTTTTCTGTTCCACTTGATATTATAACTTTTATTACTTCTTTATTTTCTATTGTTTCCACAGTTACATCAAATAATCCTAAAGTAGATGGTTGTATATTATTTTTTATTCTGTCTTTTATTTGTAGTTGTGTTAAATCAGTATTTTCCACACCAACAACTTGTCCGTTTTTATTTATTCCAACATAAATTATTCCACCTTCTTTGTAATTAAGAAAGGCAATAACTTCTTGCTCAAAATCTTCATTCAGTTGTTCTTTGTTTTCAATTCTGTTTGTTTCAGTATTTTTCATATAACTAACTCCTTGTATTTTATTTTTCAGCACATAAATTAAGTTGTCCTAAAAATTCATAATAATCGTCTTCAATATGAGTTTGTTTTAAATTATTGAATATTCTTTCCTTTAAATCATGTAAAACATTTCTAACAATATCATCTTCTAATTTATTACTTCGTAATTTATTTTCTATAAGCTTGATTCTTCCATTAGGTGCTGATATTATATCTTGTTCCGATATTATTACTGATAACTCTTTTTCTTTTAATATTTTGCATAGTTCATTATATAATATGCCTGTTTTTATAAAATCTTCTGATGTAACTATTCTTCTTGAATCATAAAGTTCATCATATCTTTTCCATGTATTAGAATTATATTTTTTAAATTCTAATTGTTTATCACGTGCTGGCTTGTCACTATCACTTAATACAAGGTATTTTCGTGGAATTAACTCTAAAATATTACAAGTAGATTTTATATCTTTAACACCATTAGAAAAACAAGTACCATAATTTTTTAAATTTTCAATATCTTTTTTGTATTGAGTAGGAATTCTAGATAAGGCTGTATGAAATAATACTTTATCCGTCCATCCTTCAAAAACAATATTAAAATTTTTTAGCGATTCGAATAAAGAATATCCTAATGCATTATAAATTACTTCTTCATCTATATAATTAGAAGAATTTACTTGTTCTATTGTAGTTTTCTCTTTTTGCTTTTTTACAATATAATGTATATCTATATTTTCTTTATCAATCATAAAAATAGAGTGAGTACTATAAAAAACTATATTGTCCTTAGAAATATTTAGTAATTCATCTCTTAAATGTCTTTGACCTTTTATATGTAGGCTTATTTCAGGCTCATCTATTATAATAACACTATTTTTTAAAGATTTGCTTTTATTTTTAGCTGAAATTAATAATAAAAAGGTAACAAACCTTTTAAAGCCATCACTTCTATCTGATAAATCATAATGATTATATGTATCTTTGATAGAAATAACTAAATCTGCACCATCTGGCTCTAGTGAAAATTCTATATTTCTATAATCGGGCCAAACATTTATAAAATGTTTAGTTGTACTCTTAGCCACTCTTTTTAAAGTATTTCTTAAAGAGTTAAGATTTTTTTCTTTTGCTTCTGCAATTGTCTGTTCTATATTTGTTATTCCTAATAGTTGAAACATAGATTTTAGAGGTAAACATAAATTAGGATTTTTTGCAAATTTGTCTAAATTTATTTTTGGCGGTAATAGATTTTTTTCATTATATTCCCAAAAAATCACATTTGGCATTTTCTCATTTACTTCTTTTTTTATGGCTCTTATTAATAATTCTTCTAATTCATTAAAATCTATATTTTCTAATTGCTCAATACTTTCATCTGATAATATGGATGAATCTATGATTGAAAATTTTGATAAGTCTAGTGTCTTTCCTTCTAACTTTCTTGTTAATACTAATTCACTAACATTCTCAGGATATTTCTTTAAATCAGACGAAATAGTATATTCATCAAACTTAAAATTAGATATATTTCTAGTTTCCGTCATAAAGTTTATTCTGCAATATCCTTTACATTCTTTACACAACTTTTTTAAATTTAACTTTTTATTATTTATTTCAGCAATTGTTTTAGAGTAGTCCTCCATATAAATATTTGATTTTACATCATTATATATGTCTTCAAATTCATCATCAGTAAAGATAAAGTCAAAATCAATATACGATTCCTTAATAATTTCATCATCGGCAGGCTCTCTTTGATCTTTTTTTGATGGTATATTATCATTATCTAAAAAAGATAATGCTTTCAAAATATTCGATTTTCCTGCTTCTATTTCTCCTACAAAAATCTTACATTTTTCAAAATCTGTTAATTCTAAGTATTCAATAGATCTAAAATTTTTAATAGTTACTTTCTCTATTTTCATAACTAACTACTTCCCTTCTACTTATTATTTAATAACCACTCATATACTTCATCTTCGGTTAAAACTCCATGTTTCAACTTATTAACTCTATCTTTAGCATCTTTTTTCCATTTATCAAAATCTTTTTTCATTTGTTTATTATCTTTATTTCTACCAACAGCCATAGACTTTAATTGGTATAATCTTCTGTATTCTGCTAATGCTTTATTTTGTTTTAGTCTTTCGTTATAAGCTTGTACTGCACCTTGTTCTCTACAAGTTTTACCATTTACTTTTGGATAATCACAATAAATTTCATCAAGTCTTGAGTTTGGAATAAAGTACATTCCACAGTTTTGACATTTCTTAATTGGATTATTTATTGTTTTTACTAATTCTTCTAATACTGCATAGCATATAGCAGATAAGTCATTGCTTTGATGTGTATCTATCATAGAAACAAGCATTGTGTTATTCTTAAAACTATCCAGTAATTGCCTATCATTAAAATGTGATAATTCTAAATTTTTATTTGAATAGCTATCTTGAATAATATTGTCATTTCTATTATAAGTGTATGCTTGTCCTTTATGTTTAATTAAATATACAGCAAATCTTTGACTAGGTGTATATTCTTTTAATTCTTCTTGTTCATCAAGGTTAAATACATAGTTTACAAATGCTTTCATTTCTTCTTGTATTTCTTGTATTTTATATTGTAGGTCATTATATATTTTTTTCATTTGCTTTAAATATACTTCATCATTTTCATATTTTCCTTTTAATTCAAAAGTATAATCTTCATCTATATCTTTTAATATTTCAAATCCATAGGCAAAGAAGAAAGTTTCATAAGCTGATTCATATGTTTCTAAATTAGCATTTAAAAATCTTAATAAAAACATTCCAAATCTTTCTGCATAAGGAAAGTACATATTGCCTGGATATTTTAATCCCTGTTCTTCTTTAGTTCTTCCTTTAACTTCGCTTTTATCAAAATATAATGTTAATAGTCTATTTTCAAAATCATCTTTTCTATTTACACTATAAAGATATAAAGGAGTTGAATAATATTCTTCTCTTTTTTCTTTATTAAACCAAATATAAAAACTATCAAAAAAATTTTTTTCTGGTAAATTTGCTTTCATTTCAATACTTCCTCCAAATTTATAGTTAACAATTTTTATTTTTTTATAATTTGTTATTGACATTCTATAATTATTATACTATAATGCTATCATAATTACAATAGTTTTGCAACGAAAAATTGTAAAACCATGAAAGTACATTGAAAAATACACTAAAAAATAGTGTTATATGAAAGTATTATGGAACACAATAATGATACTTCGGCTTGGCTTAACATGATGTTGAGGAGTCGCTCGGCTGATAGCGGAGAGGTGAAATTCCTATGTAGGTAAAACTATCTATAATATTCCCTTAAGTAGATGGGACGGGGTAAATATAATCTACTAATCATATGCAAAATGTTGATTTTGAAAGATAAGGAGGAATGCGATGCAAAATAACAATTACACTGGGGAAATGTTTGCTGATTATCCTGATGTTGTTGATGTGTCTGGACTACAATCAATGCTTGGTAATATCGGCAGACAAACAGCATACGAATTAGTACGAAAAGGTACTATAAAAGCAATTAAAGTTGGAAAGCTATACAGAATACCTAAGATAAATGTTATCGCTTTTTTAACTAAAAATACTGTTTAAAAATAAGAAAGGAGATTTTTATGTATGACATTACAGCATATTTAACAATTAAGAATAAGACTTTTTATACAGTATTAACTTACTATGTAGATGGCATTAGAAAAATGAAATGGGTATCTACAGGATTTAAAGAAAATGAAAGTAAGAAAAAAGCTGAAAAGAAACTTATTCAAATAAGAGATGAATTTAAAAATAAACTAGAAACAATTACAACTACCAAAACAGAAGATAAAAAAGTACAAATATCATTTTCAGACTTTATGATTAAATGGCTTGATATGATAAAACATCAAGTAGAAGAATCCACATATACAGGTTATAAAAGACAAATTAAAGGCAGAACAAAAGAATATTATACTAAAAATCCAGTAATGCTAGAAGATTTGAAACCAGTGCATATTTTAGATTTTTATAATTGGTTATATTCACAAGGGCTTAAAGGAAATACAGTTGTAAAATATCATGCTAATATTAGAAAGGCATTAGATTATGCAGTACAAACTGATTTAATACCAAGTAATCCAGCTATAAAAGTTGGTAGACCACAACAAGAACAATTTATTGCTGACTATTATAATGAAGATGAATTAAACAATTTATTCAAAGTAGTAAAAGACACGCCTTTAGAATTAATTGTTTATTTAACTGCTTTCTATGGATTACGAAGAAGTGAGGTTTTAGGTATTAGGTGGTCTGCAATAGATTTTGAAAATAAGACTATTACAATAAATCATAAAGTTGTTACAGTTACAAATGAAAATGAAGATATTGAAACAAAAACTACAATGATTACTAAGAGCAAAACAAAAAATAAATCTAGTTATAGAACTTTACCTTTGTTTAAAGAAATTGAAGAACTTTTACTATATACTAGAAAAATGCAAGAATACTATATGTCTATATTTAAAGATAGTTACAATAAAAAATACAAAGATTATGTTTGTTTAGATGAGTTAGGAAATTTAAGAAAGCCTGACTATGTTAGTCATAAATTTAAACAAATATTAAGAAATAATAATTTAAGAGAAATAAGATTCCACGATTTAAGGCATAGTTGTCGGAACATTGCTTGTAAAGAAAGGTATATCACTAAGAGAAATACAAGATTGGCTAGGACATTCTAGTTCTAAAACAACAGAAAGATATGCGCACTTGGATTCGAGTACAAAAATTAAATCTGCAACAGCTATTGAAAATGCATTAAGTTTTAATACAAATAAAAAAGATATATTAGATCTGGACTCTAATACATCTACTAATGTAAATATTTCAAATTGTTAGAAATTTGTTAGAAAAATCTAGCAATTTTATTATAAAAGCATCAAGGTTTATCTTACGAACTCCTTGATGCTTTTATGGTGCAGATGGCCGGAATCGAACCGGCACGG
>ENA-OOSB01000609-OOSB01000609.1-human-gut-metagenome-genome-assembly--contig:-NODE-609-length-14883-cov-1.674804_pt1 | contig 14883 bp, 17 predicted proteins | sample MGYA00241173_ERZ501204 | MGnify/ENA primary metagenome ERZ501204 (study PRJEB25962, sample SAMEA1965384) | human gut metagenome | biome: human gut; feature: human-associated habitat; material: faeces...
TTATTTAGAGGTCTACTATTTTTCTTTATAACTAATTTCTTATTAACCTTTTTCTTCTTAGATTTATTTATAGGTTTCTTTATTAACTTTATCATTTTATCAACCATCCATTTATTATTATATCATATTTATCCCAATTATACATATAGTTAATTAGGGGAATTTATGAATATTTATCTAATTAGTGAATATGTAAACAGATTAAAAAAAAGTGATATTACTTATTATGCTGAAAAACAAGGTATATCTTTAGACAAAGAAGAAATAGAACTAATATATAACTACATAAAAAAAGATTATAAAACTATTATCTATGGTAATCCTAAAGATATCTTAAATGAAATAAAATTCAAAGTAAAACCACTTACTTATAATAAAATAGAAAACTTATATATAAAATTTAAAGATAAAATAGATATGTTTACACAAAATATAAGAGAAGGCTAACCTTCTCTTATATTAGTTATTAAATTACTATCAAACTTTTTATTTCTTATCATTTCTATTTCATATTTATATGGAGGATATACTTTATCTTTACTATTATCTTCTTTAGTAACATATGGTGTTTCTAATATTCTAGGTATTCCATCTAATCTTTCATTATAAATAATCTTAATCAAATTATCAAAACCAATAGTACCAAAGCCAATATTCTCATGTCTATCTTTATGACTACCTATCTCATTCTTACTATCATTAACATGAATACATCCTATTTTATTAATACCAATTACTTTATCAAAATCATCAAGTACCATATCAAACTTATTCATATCATAACCAGCATCATTTAAATGACATGTATCCATACATACACCAATTCTATTTTTATTATTGACACCATTTATTATTCTTTTTATTTCATTAAAGTTACTGCCTACTTCAGTACCTTTTCCTGCCATTGTTTCAAGAAGTATTGTCACATTATTATCTTCAAATGAAGTATTATCTAAAATAGTATTTAAACCATTTATTATGTTTTCTATACCAGTATCTATTCCACATCCAACATGACTTCCCGGATGAAGAACCATATATTTAATACCTAACTTATCACAGCGTTCTACCTCTTCAGTTAAAAATCTTATTGAAAAATTGAACTTATCTTCTTCTTTTCTATTAGCAAGATTTATTATATATGGAGCATGTACTATTACTTTTGAATAATCTATATTATTTGATTTCATTAAAGTTAATGCTTCTAAAGTTAATCCATCATTAATACTACATCTATTAGTATTTTGTGGTGCCCCTGTATAAAACATAAATGTGTTTTCTCCATATCCAAGAGCTTCTTTTAAACTACCTAGTAGTTGTGTTTCTTTATTGAAAGATACATGAGATCCTATTATTAACATATTTATCACCAATAAAAGTATATCAAAATTTAAGCAAAAGAAAAAGGCCTAAATTAGACCTATGATTCTTCATAAAAAACACATGCTGGTGTTTGTATTTTACTATCATATTGTGGTACTTTTGGATTGCTTTCTGCTGTTGCGTTTGATAACCCTTTGTCCTCGATAACATATGTACCATCGCCAATATTGATTGTAACATCATAGCCAGTTGTAGAATTAGAATTTGGTGTTACTGTTACATATCCTTTTTTTGCATTATCATTAAGGCTTCCTCTCTCTAGTTTAACATCTTTTGTAGGAATATAGCAAACTGTAGTTGGCTTATTTGTTGAAGCACTTAACATAGTTTCAACATTTTCAATAATTAATTTAGCCTGACTTTCAAATGCATTTCTTTTTGACTTTTTAATTACATTTTGAATTGCTGGTACTGCAATCATTAATAATACCCCTAATATAACTATAACGGCTAATAATTCAACTAATGTGAACCCTTTTTTATTTGTTTTTTTCATCTCTATCTTCCTTTCTATCTTATGTATTAATACTATCACAAAAAAGTTTTTCAGTCAATTGCAACAATTAATAAATTGACAATATTTACATTATTTTGTTGTGTAGTTTACTTCAGTTATTTTATTATATTTATCATTTCCATTTAACTCGTTTAATTCAACATTACTAATTTCCATTTTTCCATCTGTTAATGTGATACGGTATCGGTATTCATATTTTTTTTCGGTTTCCTTCTTAACAATCTCTACTTTTGAATCAGTTCTATTATATTGAGCACCATAAGGTGAATCTTTTATTTCATTTTGTTTGTCTAGTTCTTCAAGTGATTGATTATGGCAAACATCATAGCCTTTTGTTAAGAGGCAGTTTTTAGCTTTTTCTGCCATATCTTTTGCATCTGCGATCATTTGATCCTTTTTATTCTTTTCTAATGTTGTTGTTACATTTGGTATTGCAAAGGCTAGTATTACTCCTATTATTCCTATTACTAATATTAACTCAATTAGTGTAAACCCTTTTTTATCCATTTGAGCAGTTTCCTTTCTCTACTTTAATACTTCCTTCTGTCTCAGTAGTAGCTTTGTATTCACCATCTGTTAAGCATACACTGTAATTAGTAATATCTACATATGAATTTTTTTTATATTCCTCGCCATATGGAGACTTACTTAATTTGGTTTTACCTTTAATATCTTCCAATGTATATTTGTTGTCACTTGGAGTATTCCCTATTGTATCACTTTCAACATATTCTTTTACTTCTGAAATAAATGTTTCTGCATCTGATATCATTCTGTTTTTATTTGTACTTTTTACTACGTTTGTTATAGAGGGTACTGCTATTGACAATACAACTCCTAATATAATAATAACCGCTATTGTTTCTACTAATGTAAATCCTTTATTATTTTTCACTATCATCACCTAGTATAATTATACAATTTTTAAATAAAAAAAAATAGTCATAATTGGCTATTTTTGTAACATATTTAATAAATTTATTTTAAACATATCTTTTTCTGGATTTGATTTAGAAATCATAACACCTTTATAAGTAGATAATTCTGCTCTATGAGCTTCATCTAATATTCCTTCTGGAGTTATATTTGTAAGTAATATAATGTTTTTGTCATCATATACAGTGTAATGAAGTCTTATTTCACCATGAACTTTTGCAAATAATTCATCTGTAGGAAGTTTTAATTCATAGTCTTTAGTTTTCTCTTTTTTATTTACACTTACTACTTCTCCTAAGAAATTACCATTTCTCATTTCTGGATAATATTCAAATGTTAATTTTTTATAAGCAAGCATGTTATACTTTCTTACTGTTCTTTCTTTTTTTCTAAAATCATTCTCATTAAGGTATTCAAAAATATATCCTTGTTTCATTTGTATTCAACCCCCTAAATTCTTTTATTACTGGAACCCCTATTTTCCAAATGTGTCTGTATTATAACATAAAAATCGAACTTTGTCAAATCTTTGTTTGATTTTTTTTACTTCTTACTTTTATTATATGAAAAAAATAGTAAAGTATGCCTTTACTATTGTTACTATTACATTGTTTTTGCAGGTTGTTCAACTAGCTGTTCAGCTATAGGATCTTGTGCATTAAGTACTTGTGCTTTCATTCCTTTTAGACTGTTAATTTGATTTTGTAATTCAGTCCTTTTATCTATTCTTTCTTGTTGCCACTGTTGATATTTTTCTATTGCATTAGATGGAATACTTCTAATTTTTTCTACTTTGTTATTAATTATATCTGTTGTTTTTTCTACATAATTTTTTACTGATATGCCTGCTTCTAAGAATGCTTTTTCTATTTTTAAATCTATATTAGTTAGTTTTAGCGTATCTATTACTTTTTTCGATACCATTCCCAGTTTTGATGATTTTGTTGCTTCTGGTTGTCTAGGATTAAAGTTTAGTATGTTATCGCTTTCATATTGGGCTTCTTCAACAGTTCTTTTGGTTTCTTTGGCTTTTTTAGATTCCGTTATTTTTTGTTCATACTTTTCTCTTTTTTCTGTAAATCTTTCTATCAATTCGGATGTAAAATTTTCTATATTGTCTCTTGTTGTTTCAAGCATATAACCGGCACTTATTGCAGCAGAAGCTAATTTTTCTTTTATATCTGCAGCAGTAGGAATTTTACTTTTAACTGCAACTCCTAATTGACATAGTCTTGCTTTTGCTTTCTGTACTGTATTAAATTTTAATTTAGAATCCTTTTCTTCTTGTATAGGTTGCTTTTCTTCTACAATTTCTTCTTCTTTTGAAGTTTCTTTTATTTCTTCTTCTAATGCGTCTATATTTGCAAGTGCTTGTTTAAGTATGTCAGTCATTCTTCTTTTCTTTTCTAATTCCTTACTAAGGCTTTCTATCTGTGCTTGTAATTCGGCTATTCTCTTTTCTGATTCTTCTTTTTCGGCATTTATTTTTTCTATTTCTTCATTTAATGTGTCCCTAATGTTCATTTTATCACATCCTATTACGAAAATATAATATTTACTATTTCAAAGATATTTTGCCTGATTTTAGGATCCTCAATATCTATTAATTTATCATATCCTTCTTGATCTTTTATTACTTCAGATGCATATACATCTGCGTTTTCTATAGAACTGTCTACTGTATAAACCACATACTTTCTATCATCTATATTTACTACTTTTAATACTGTTGCTTCTTTTAAAATTCCATCTATTTCAATTTCAAATTTTTGATTTTCCATTTGTATCACTCCTCTTTATCCTATAAAGATAATAGCACACATTTTTAGCAAAATCAATTTTTTTAAAAGAAAAAGAGGCTATCTTGCCTCTACTATTAATTTTATTGCAGTTCTTTCTTCTCCTTCTATTGTTATATCAGAGAATGCTGGTATGCATATTAAGTTTTTACCTGATGGTGCAACAAATCCTCTTGCGATAGCAATTGCTTTAATTGCTTGATTAAGAGCTCCTGCACCTATTGCTTGTATTTCTACAGTTCCTTTTTCTCTAAATACATTAGCTAGTGCTCCCGCAACACTATTAGGATTTGATTTGCTGGATACTTTAAGTGTTTCCATAATTATTAACTCATTCCTTTCTACACTAAATTATATTAATCTATTTGTAAAAAAGAACCTTAATTATTATCTTACTTTTTGTTCACTTTGAGTACTAAAAATATTGTATCCAATCGTGTTTTTACTAGCAGGTGTAATTATTCTTGTTTCAGTATTAATATTTACTGAAGATTTTGAATTGCTTATTCCTACATAAGTTCCATCATATGTTATTTTAGATGTTGCTAATGATACTGGTTGCTTACCTTCATTATGTATATCAACTTCCGGATTCATTATAGCATAAAATATTTTAAATCGTTCATCTGGATCAGATGCCAATCCATTCAATGCTCCTGTATCTTCTACTTTTAAAAACAAATTTTTTAAATAGTTTTCTTTAGCACTCAAATATTTTTCGCTAACGTATCTTCCACCTTTATATGTCTGATATAGTCCAGCATATTGACTATTATAATATCTAGAATAATTAAATTGTTCTAAGACTTCATCATTACTGTTTGCACAAGATAATTCTTTTTCTAAGCATTCAAAATAGATTTCTTCATTTCTTACCAATAACTCTATATTTTTTGAGTCTTCATAATTCATAGCTGACTCAGTTACTTTTTGCATATTATCATAATATGTTTTTCCATCTATTCCATATTTGGAAGATAATATTTCTACAATTTTTGATGAGTCTGGATTCTTTTTAAATTCTTCTACAGCATCATATCCAACTAACGTTAACAATTGCATATAGTATCTAGTTGCTAGAGTGTAAAATGAATTACCTGTGCCAAAGAAAGTATACATCTTATCTTCATTTCCTTTTTCAGGATAGAAAAGCACATCGGATTCATTTTCTATAGTTGGATAAGTTAACATATATGCCCATGCATTTGCCTCACCTTCACCCCAGTTACAATATTCAGCAGTTGTTGAATCTAATTTGTTTATTACATTCATTTGTGTTGAATGAATTATTTCTTCAAAAAGTACATTTTTTCTTACTTTTTCATTTTCCTTTGCAATACAAATTTCTTTCTTATCATAATCAAAATAACTACTTGATCCTGTATTTGTAAATTTAATTGTTTTAATATTATTTTTTAGTGGGTTTATTAATAAATTGTTTATCAGTTCCTCCTTCTTGGGTATTTTACTGAATTTTAATAAATTATAAATATCATCATAATTTGTATACACTGTATCGAAAAGTTCCTTTAATTCTTTTTGAACCTCACTCGGATATTTTTTTATAGCATTATCTAGTTCTGGTTTTAATTTTTTGTATTCTTTTTCATCTTGTATTTTTCTTCTTTGCTCAGCTTCTAATTTTGTAATTTCAACTGTGTCTGTATCTGGTAATGATTCACTTATAGGTGAAGTGTTTTCTGACTCCATTGATATTGAAGTGGTTGTAATTGTGTTTTCATTATTATTCTTATTTTTATTTAATTTACAACCAGCCATTGTTACTGCGGTTACTGTACTTAGAAATAAGCTTGTTATTCTAGTAGACCACTTAATTACTTCATTTTTGTTTTTATCATTCATATTATCACCTTCAATTTTATAATATCATTTTCTTATTTTTATGTAAACTAAAAGCAAGCGTGTTTACACTTGCTTTGCCAATAATTTATGTATTATTAGAATTTCCCGTTACAGAATTTACCATTGCTATTTGCCGGCCATGTAAATAGTCTATATTTCCCATTATATTTTCTAAATGATCCTTTTGAGGTAATTTCATATAGCGTAAGTCGCTTCATTCCTGTTGGATCTAGTACCATAACATCTTTCCATGTGATTGTTCTTGCATTTACACCTGATCTATATCCAATTATTGTTACATAATGTTGTCCGTGAGATCCATTAATATAAACAACTGATGGTCTACCTGCATTTATTTCTTGAATTATTTTTTCATATAAATCATGTGTATCTCTTGGTTTTTTGTTTGTTTTTGCATTTAATAGGAGATTTTCTGTTGCTCCATAAGATTTATAGTTCCTACAATATGGATTTTTAGGGCCACTTCCTAAATTATTGCTTGAATATCCATTTCCTATTCTTAACATTGTAACTGCATATGATAATGCTAGATCCATACAATTACTTGATCCACTCTTTTGTGCAACAAAATGGTCATGAATAATATTCCAATTATAGCTTTTTAACATTATAAACCCATTATTATTATATACTTTACTTGGTGCTTGATACGTAAATGTTTTAGTTTGTTTTGAATCAACAAGTTTACTGCACTTATTATCACTATACAATTTTATAATCGCATATCTTTTAGGAGAAGTTTGTTTAACCTCAAGGGTATAGTGTTTAGATTCTCCTTTGGCAATTGTATGACAAGTATCTGTATACCCTTGACTGCCATTATTAAATGCCATAAATGTATAATACATTGTTTTATTTTGATTATGTTTAAAATAAATATCAGCTACTGATTTATCTTTTGTATATGTTGTTTGTGATGGTTGTGTTATTGTTAGTGCTGCTTTTGGGCTACTTGGAGAAGTCCCTGAACTTGAATTTGTTTTTTGATAAGTTTTTGTTCTAAATGTTCTTGATTTGTTTTTACATTTGTTGTCTTTATATGTTGTTATTTCATAATATGTTGGTGCTTTTGTTTGTGTAAAGTTATATGTTGCTGGATTACATGTCTTACAATTTATAGATACACAAGGGTATGTTTTTGTGTTTTTACCATTTTGATAAACTTTGGTAACATAATAAAAATCTTTATTACCAAAATATACAATTTTACCATTTATATATACCCTATCTCCATTAATTGTATCTGTAAAGAATATTGATGGAGTTAATAATGCCTGTTGATCTTTTGCTTGTAAATCCCTTTTGGGTTTAATTACCCAAACATAAAGAATTGCTATTACAAGTACTACTAGTGTAACTGTAACTCCTATTATTTCCCATTTCTTTTCTTTTTTCTCTTCTGGTGTTTCTTCATTTACTTCCGAAAATTTAAATTTTGCTTTTCTCACTTTATACTCACTCCTTATTTTAATATCTTAATACTATTTAAGTATAATTTTTTTTTAATTTTATGTCAACTTTTTTAAAGAAAAAAAAGATTTATTAACTCAATTATACAATCCTCAAAAAAATTATATAAACTAAAAATAACCAATACTCAATAGTATTGGTTAAATAAAACATTATTTTTTACAAATAAAAACCTTGATAAATCAAGGTCAATTACATTATGGTGGAGCATAGCGGGATCGAACCGCTGACCTCCACGGTGCAAACGTGGCGCTCTCCCAGCTGAGCTAATGCCCCATAAATAACTCAGTGAATTAATAATATCACTATAGTTATTTTATTGTCAAGCACTTTTTTTATATTTTAATCTAAATTTATAAAATCTTTATCTTTATGAGGCTCATCAAACAATAATCCTTCATAATTTCTTTGTCTTAGCACTTCATAGACTACTATTGCACAACAATTTGATAAGTTTAGAGCACGTACATTTTTAGTCATATGTATTCTCATACATCTATCTATATTAGGCCTTAATATTTCTTTTGGAATACCAGTTGATTCTTTGCCAAATATTAAATATATATCTTTTGAAGTATCACTATAATCGAATGAGGAATGTGGCTTATGACCATATCTTGTAAAGAAGTAATACTCCCCACTATTTTTTGAAGTAAAGTCTTGCCAATTCTTATATACATAATACTCTAATTTATCAATATAGTTTACTCCACTTCTCTTTACACTTTTCTCATCCAGCGAAAATCCAAGAGGTTCAATTAAATGAAGTCTTGTGTTAGTTGCAACACAAGTACGCATAATATTACCAGTATTAGTTGGTATTTCCGGTTCATATAAAACTATATTTATCATTTTACTTTACTACTCCGCTCGCTTGTATTAATTTTTCTATATCTCTAATTGTTAAGCTATTAGCATCTTTCATTTGATATGCGATTACATAATTATCTTTTACTACTAAGAATGCTGGATAAGTTATTTTTTTACCATTATAACCATATTCTTTTAATAACTCTGTTATCTCATCTTTACTTGCGTTGCTTGCATTTAAGTATACTGTATCATTTTTCACATTATATTTATTAAGCAAATCAACTAGATTCATCTCTAGGTCACGACATGCTTTATTATCTGATGTACCTATATATAAATAGAAATTATCATGACTATTTACATATTCTTTGAATTCATTTTTACTAATTTCTTGAACTTTGCCACTTATTACTGGTGTACTAAACTCATATTTTTTATAATTTCTATACCAAGTACTCAATCCTAGAACTGCAAGTATTACTAGTATAAACATAACTATTACATATATATAGTTTTTTAAAGGTATTTGTTTTTCTTCTTCTATGTTTTTCTTTTCCATTTTATCACTCCTAGATTAATTATACATCAATGCAAGAAAAAAAGAAATTAGTTTTTTGCATCAAATTTCTTTCTTTCAACATATGCTAAAATTCTTTTACGAAGTCTTATATTGTGTGGTGTAACTTCTACTAATTCATCACTATTTATATAGTCGAGTGCATATTCAAGTGTGATTGGTCTAGGTCTTTTTAATACAACTGTATGATCACTACCTGCAGCACGTGTATTTGTTAATTTTTTACCTTTTACAACGTTAACTGCTAAGTCATTATCATGACTATGTTCTCCAACAATCATACCTTCATATACATCTGTACCTGGCTCAATAAACATAATTCCACGATCTTCTAATTGTCCTAAAGCATAAGCAGTTGCTTTTCCATTTTCCATAGAAACTAATACTCCGGCTTTTCTTTGACCTACATGTTGTGAAGCTTGTTTACGATATTCTTTATAAGTATGGCTTAAAATTCCATATCCTTTTGTCATAGTCATAAATTCCATAGAAAAACCAATTAATCCACGTGATGGAACAACATAAGTAAGTTGTGTTTGATTTCCGTGAGTAGTCATATTGATCATTTCACCTTCGCGATTACCTAGAGATTCAATAACTGATCCAACATATTCTTCTGGAACTTCTACTGTAACATCCTCGAATGGTTCACATTTTACACCATCAATTTCTTTAATAATTACTTCTGGTTTTGATACTTGTAATTCAAACCCTTCACGTCTCATATTTTCAATTAAAATAGATAAATGTAATTCTCCACGACCAGAAACAATAAATGATTCACTATCATTTGGATTTGGAATTACTTTTAAACTTACATCACGTTCTGTTTCCTTATGTAAACGTTCTTCTATCTTACGAGCTGTTAATAATTTCCCTTCACGACCAGCAAATGGAGAAGAGTTTACTCCAAATGTCATTTGTAATGTTGGTTCATCAATATGAAGTAAAGGTAAAGCTTCTTCTTGTCCTACCGTACAAACTGTTTCTCCTACTTCGATATCTGGAAGTCCAGCGATTGCGACAATATCTCCAGCGCTTGCTTCTTTAACTTCAATTCTTTTTAATCCAAGGAAACCAAATATTTTTTGAACTCTAAATTGCTTTTTTGACCCATCTAAACGAACACATGAAACCATTTCATTTACTTTTACTGTTCCTCTTGTTACACGACCTATTCCAATTCTTCCTACAAAGTCATTATAATCTAATAATGCAGGTTGGAATTGTAATCCTCCATCTAAATTTACATTAGGAGCAGGAATATAGTCTACAATCATATCTAATACTGGATCCATTGTATGTTCTTGTGTTGATACATCAGGATCTAAACTAGAAGTACCTGCTAATGCACTTGTATATACAACTGGGAATTCCAATTGTTCAATATCAGCTCCTAATTCAATAAATAAATCCATTACTTCGTCAACTACTTCTGTTGGACGTGCTGATGGTTTATCTATTTTATTAACAACTACAATTGGTGTTACATGTGCTTCTAATGCTTTTTTTAGTACAAAGCGAGTTTGTGGCATAGTACCTTCATAAGCATCTACTACAAGTAATACACCATCTACCATGTTCATAATACGTTCTACTTCTCCACCAAAGTCAGCATGTCCTGGTGTATCTAAAATATTAATACGTACTCCTTTATAATCAATTGCCGTTGTTTTTGCTAAAATGGTAATACCTCTTTCTTGTTCTAAGGCATTTGAATCCATACTTCCTACTTCTTCGTTTTCACGAAATGTTCCCGACATCTTTAATAATTGATCTACTAAAGTAGTTTTTCCATGGTCTACGTGAGCAATAATCGCAATATTTCTAATTTCTTTCATACAAACACTCCCTTTTTGGCCTGTGCTATTATACCACAATTTTTATAAACATGTAAATATTTTGCCTTTTTTAAAGCAAAAAAGTAAACCTATACGATAATTTTTGTTTACAAAAAAAGGATTTATTGTCCTTCTTGATGAAAATATGTCTTTAAAATATGATCCATTGTAATTAAAATATCAGGAAAGACATTTAAATGTTCTAATTCTGCTCTAGAAAACCAATTAACGCCATCATTTTCATCTGTATTGATTTTTACTTCGATTGAATCTTGAGGAATACCTGCATATAAAATATCAATATGTATTTCTCCTAATAAATTACGATTACATTGAATTCCCATTGGCTTAATAAAGTCATTTTCTCTTGGAAAATGTTCCCCAAGTAATTTAACTTTCATTCCTGTCTCTTCAAAAACTTCACGCACTGCGGTTTCTTCCGGTGCTTCTCCTGCCTCTATATGTCCTCCAGGTTGGACCCATTTTTTAAATTTTTTATGATGTACCAATAAAATCTTTAAATTTTCTGGATTAATAATAAAGACAGAAGCACAAAATTGTCGATTCATTGCTTCTTGCATACTCTATCACCTTGATACATGTTATCAAAAAAATCTACAAATTACTATATCTAAACTATGAAAAGACACCTAATTGACATTTATTCTAATACATTTTTAATCTTTTCATCTAAATTTCGCTCATATATCTGTAATTTCTCATTTACATCTAATGTTGCTAGTAAAATATCATTTATATCTTCATATCCTTTTACTTTTAACTCTTTTTTTAACCAATCTGTTGTTTTATTAAAGTTTTCTAAATTGTGGGGCATAATCTTTCCATCGATAATGACATTTGCACAAAGCCCTTCTTTTTTAGGTTTTACCTTCATATCTTTTACTTTTAATGGTCTTTCTGTTTCAAATGGTAAAATACTTACCGTTCCATTTGCTTCCATTAAAGCATATTTGATCTCACTGATATCAAAATAACCATTAATACGGCATTGTTCTAACAAATCATTCATATCGTATTTTACTTTCTTCATATTTTTTTCTAGCAATTTTCCATCTTGTATTAAAAGAGTAGGTGTTCCCATAAAATAGCGTCTTAGATGGATACTTTTCATGGTTAAGATACTTACAAGATATGCGACAACACCAAAAATAACAACGGCTAAAATACCATGTAAATAATCTGACTCTAAATTAATAGTCATCTCTGCAGCAAAATTTCCAATACTGATACCAATTACATAATCAAATAAACTTAATTGTGATATTTGTTTCTTTCCCAACATTTTTGTAATTAAAAATAAAGTTACCAAAGAAATGGTTGCTCGCAATGTAACATCGAGTAATTCTGTCCAATTTGTTTGAAATATATTTTCTATCATGATTCTCACCTAGTTTTAGTATGGATGTTTTTTCCATGAATAAACAAAAAAAGAAGATTATCTCTTCTTTCTTGTTACTTTCTTAGGTTTGTTTTTTTTAGTCTTTGGTCTATCTGATTCTTTTTTAACTTCTTTCTTCTTTGGCTCTGGTTCTTTTTTTAATATTTTTCTTTTAATCTTATCTCTCAAACTAGAACTATCATATACAACATCAGTTGTTAAAATAAAGACAAGAACGATGGCTAATAAAATTCCATAAATAATATATCCTAATTTTGCATCTTTCAAAACATATACAATCGATGCAATTGCAAATAGAATGTTAATCACATAGATTGCTAATACTGTTTGACGTTGCGATAAATTTCTTTTTAATAATTGATGATGAATATGATATTTATCAGGAGTAGATATTTTCTCTCCTTTTAAAGTTCTTCTAATAATTGCAAATATAGTATCCAAAATTGGAATTGCAAGTAATAGTAATGGAATAATTAATGAAGTCATTGTTACATTCTTAAATCCAAGTAAAGCAATTACGGAAATGATAAGTCCTAAGAACATCGATCCGCTATCACCCATAAAGATAGTTGCAGGATTAAAATTGTGAACTAAGAATCCTAATGTAGATCCTAACATAATAAATGTTAATAAGAAATCTAATCCAAATTTTCCTTGCATAATTGCAATAATACCAATTGTTGCGAAATAGATGCTAGAAATACCTGCAGCAAGTCCATCTAATCCGTCAATTAAATTCATGCAGTTAATACAGCCCAAAATAAAGAAAATTGTAAACGGAATAGAGAAAAATCCGAAATCAATATAAAGTCCGAATGCACTGACATCTTTTAAAATAATATTTCCATAAAATACGATAATACATGCAGCAACAAGTTGCCCAATAAATTTCACCGAAGCTTTCAACGGCTTAATGTCATCAAATACTCCAATTAAAATTACTACAAAACTAGCGATTAATATTGAATTCATAACAATACTTTGTTCCCCAAATAACATATAGCCAAGTAAGAATCCAAAGAAAATAGATAGTCCACCTAACCTTGGCATTGGAACTTTATGTACTTTTCTTTCATTTGGAATATCCATTGCTCCGACATGTTTGGCAATCATTTTAATTACCGGTGTAATACAAAGCGAAAACAGGAAAGTAGTTCCTAACATGAGAAAGACTTGTCTAATAACTTCATTGTTCATATGTATACCACCAACTTCATTTTATCAAAAAATTGTTATATTTTCTACTATTTTGTTATTTTCTACGGATGAAACGATATATCTTTTTTAAAATAGGCATACCAAATTCATATAAATGGTAACGAACAGGCTGTATGATTAAATCGTATTCTCCAGCAAATTCAAATACAATAGCATTGAATCTTGATTTAAATGGAGTTAAATGATCGTCAAAAGTTCCATTAATCCCACCTAAATTACAATACTGACATTTCTGTTCAAGTGAATATTTGCAAATTTCATATACCAATCCTACTGATACGTTTAGTTTTGTAAATAACAAATGATTTCCTGCATATAAGTATTCACTTGTCTTGATTCCCTTATTTTGTGGAATAATAACAAAAGCCGCTGATAACGGAATTTCTACTTGTCCTTCGTTTAGTAAAGTAGTTACTTCATTGATTTCTTCTTCTTTTCCATTATTTTCTTTTAAAAAGTTAAGATATGTTTGTAAATTCAACATTCCAAAAAATAAATACGATTCATTTTTATATTCTTCCATCATTTTTTCAAAATATGCTTTATTACGTAAACGAATGTTTTGACGTTTTTCTGTTTGGGTGATTACTTCCATAAACATATCTAAGTATTTTGGATCTGTAGTATGGAAATAAGTAACACCTCTTTTTTCATGATAATTTCCAATATAACTACGAATTCTTTTCTTAAAACTTGTTTTTACCTCTGCTGGAGTTAAAAACTCATTATTTGTATTAATCAATGGAATATACATGTGATAACGTGGTTGCAATGTTTCTTGAATAGATTTTGTATATCCTTTAAAACGATAGCCACAAGATAATAGATTGTGATGTTTTTCATCATAATCTATCGAATAGTTCCTTGGAATTTCCACAGTTTCATTTTTTTCTATTTCTTTAATTGAATATTCTTTATAACAGAAATTTGGATCGATTTTCAATACATATGCATGTTCCTTTTTAGCTAATTGATGAAGATGGTTTGTAAAAACATTTAATAATTCTTTATCTTTATAATCAATT
>ENA-OOSB01000619-OOSB01000619.1-human-gut-metagenome-genome-assembly--contig:-NODE-619-length-14674-cov-1.943088_pt1 | contig 14674 bp, 10 predicted proteins | sample MGYA00241173_ERZ501204 | MGnify/ENA primary metagenome ERZ501204 (study PRJEB25962, sample SAMEA1965384) | human gut metagenome | biome: human gut; feature: human-associated habitat; material: faeces...
TTTTATTCTTTTTATTTTTCTTGGTTGCTTTTTTTACATTTTCTTCACGTACTTTAAGATTTTCTATATTTTTATTTTTAGAAGTTTGATTTGTTTTATTATTACGTTTAAAGGAATCTAATATAATTTCATCATCATATGCCATAATTATCACACCTATTCTATATAATATAGTATAACTTTTTTTATGTCTTTTTTAAAGTAAAAAACAAAAAAACTTCGAATAATCGAAGTTAATTTACATATGGCGGAGCAGAAGGGATTTGAACCCTTGCGCCAGTTGCCCGACCTACACCCTTTTCAGCCTCTTGAGTCCTGCTCCACAGCCGACTACTACATTATAGCAATTCATAAAGTAATAGTCAAGAAATAAAATTTATTTTGTTCTAAAATCAAGATATGTTATAAATCCTGAAATGATTTGCTTATATTCTTCATTTATAAAAGTAATATTTGCTAATGTTTTTCTTGTTTCATTGAACATCGATTCCATCATGTCAGTTGCATATTTTCTAGCACCTGTTCTTGTAAATATATCTTTTACGTTATTCATTTCTTCTTCTTTTAGGCCCTCTACTCCATAATATTTGTGTAGATTTTCTAATTCTTCAGGATTATTTTGCGCTATATATGAATAAAGTATAGTTTGCTTAAATTCACTAACATCTGAGGAAGCTGATTTCCCTAATTCTTTTTCATCGCCAAATATTCCTAATATGTCATCTTTAATTTGAAAACCTATTCCAAGGTTATATAGTAGTTCTTGCATTTTTTTAATTTCTTCATCACTATAATTGGCAAGTACCATTCCAAGGCTGAATGGTCCAATTATTGAATACCATGCAGTTTTTAATCTATAGATTTCCATTACATCATCTTCTGTAGTTCTAGGAACATTACAATATTGTTCATTAAATGGAAGTAATACATCTATAATCTCACCTTTTATTGTATTAATTACTATTGTATTATATAGATTTAATAATCTATCAAAATTAGGATTATCTCTATAATTTGAAATAAGTATCTTACTTGCTAGATAAAAGCCTAAATCTCCAATGCATATTCCAAGTGAATTTGCGATATGAGTTTTTCTTTGATGAAAATCTTTAGAGTTGTTATTACTTTTTTCAAATTCATTTTAATATGACTTAGGTATAGTAATTTTGCCTCTTCTTAAGTCTGCATTATCAATTATATCATCATGTATAAGAATAGAAGTTTGAAATGTTTCGTATGCAGTTGCTAGTGGCAAGTATTCTTTATTATCGTTACTTAGATTTTTACTGTAATATCCTAACGCAATTAATGCCGCTCTTATAAATTTCCCATCTTTATTCATTCGTATTAATTCTTTAGTGGCATCTACTACTAATTTGTTATCTGCATTATCCATAAAATTATTATTAACATCTGTGATACTTTCTTTACATTCTTCTAATATTTCAAAATAGAATTTGAAAAACGCAAATAAGTCTTCTGCTTCTTTATTTCCTTCTACTCTTGTATTATTAAGTGTTGTACTATTTTCATTTTTAATCCATTTATATAATTCATTAATATTTTCTACTTCTATTTTATTTTTATCATTTATTATAGTTATCAAGTTAAATACCTCCATTCAACTGTATTACTATAGTATCAAATTTTGTCGATTTAATCAACAGTATTGGCTTTTTTGTAATTTAAAGTACTATTATTTCATTATCACTTATCAACAAAAAAAAGACTTTTGACAAGCCTTTTTAGTTTACATATGGTGGACCGCTAGGGATTCGAACCCTAGACCCACTGATCAAGAGTCAGTTGCTCTACCAACTGAGCTAGCGGTCCAAAAAATGTTAAATAGTCAACATGACCATTATAACATATTTTAAAGATTTGTGAATACTAAATTTTGTTTTTTTCTTCACTATTTACTATTTATTACAATTTGGACAAGTTTCACTGCCATTTTTTTCAACTAATGGTTCTCCACATTCCTTACAAAGATTACCTGTTGGCTTATCCCACGATGCATACTTACACTTTGGATAATTGTTACATCCATAGAATATTTTCCCTCTTTTTGTCTTTTTCTCTATAATCTTTCCGCCACATTTTGGACAATCCATTATTTCTTTTACTTGTTTTTCTTCTTTTTTTATGTATTTACATTCAGGATAATTACTACATGCAGTAAATTCACCATATCTTCCTTTTCTAATCACTAAACTACTTCCACAATTAGGACAAACCTCGCCAGTTTCTTTAGGTGCTTTCTTTTCCATTTGACCAAATGCCTTTTCTACCTCTGGTTCAAACTTATCATAAAATTCTCTTAATACTTTTATTTCATCTAATTTACCAAGTGCGATTGTATCTAGGTCTGTTTCCATTGCGGCTGTATATTTAACGTTTATTAAATCACTAAAGAATTCTTGTAATCTATCTGTAGTTTCTATTCCTATTTCTGTTGGAACAAATTTTTTCTCTTCTATAGTTACATATCCTCTTTCTTTTATTGTATCCATTATTTTAGCATATGTAGAAGGTCTACCTATTCCTAATTCTTCTAGTTCTTTAATTAGTTTTGCTTCTGTATATCTTGGTGGTGGTGATGTGAAGTGTTGTTTTTTAGTTACATCTTTGGTTGTTAATATGCTTCCCTCATTTTTAAATTCATCCGGTAATACTTTATCTTCACTTGTTTCATATAAAGCATATGCTTTTAAATATCCATCATAAATAAGTATTTGCCCATTTATTTTAAACTGATAGTTATTATTATCTAATATTACACCAGTTGCTTCTACTTTAGCATCCGCCATTAAAGATGCTAGTGCCCTATAATAAATTATTTTGTAAAGTTTATATTCATCAGTTGATAAATATTTTTTTATGTCTTCTGGGTTTCTATATACACTTGTAGGTCTTATTGCTTCATGCGCATCTTGTACATTTTCTGTTTTCTTAGATTTTTTTGCATAACCAATATAATCTTTGCCATAGTTTTCTTCTATGTATTTATAACTTGCTCCTATAAATTCATCCGATAGTCTTATTGAATCAGTTCTCATGTATGTAATTAAACCTACTGTTTCACTACCAATATCCATACCTTCATATAGTTTTTGCGCTATAGACATAGTTTTTTTTGCAGTAAATCCTAATTTAGTTGATGCCTCTTGTTGAAGTGTACTTGTAATAAACGGAGGTTTTGACTTTTTAGATTTTTTCTTTCTTTCAACGCTTTCTATTTTATATTTATCACTTAATTTAGATAAAATAGAATCAGCTTCTTCTTCGGTATTTATTTCTATATCTTTATGATTATAGTTAAATAAATCTGCTTCTATTTCATCAAATTTACTTGTTATAGTCCAATATTCTTCACTATTAAAACTAGATATTTCTCTTTCTCTATCTACAATTAGTTTAAGTGCTACGCTTTGTACTCTACCTGCACTTTTTCCACCGGTTTTTGATTGCATTAATTTAGAAAGTCTAAATCCTATAATTCTATCTAATATTCTTCTAGTTTCTTGACTTCTTACTAAATTGTAATCTATTTTAGTTGGATTTTTAATTGCTTCTAATACTTTATCTTTTGTAATTTCATGGAATAGAACTCTTTCATAATTAGTATCTTTTATACCTAATGTATCTAATAGATGCCATGATATAGCTTCTCCTTCACGGTCAGGGTCGGTTGCAAGGATTACTTCATCACTATCTTTTACTAGTTTTTTTAATTCTGAAATCAGCTTTTTTTTGCCAGCAACAGGAATATAATTAGGTTTAAAATTATTATCTACATCTACTCCTAGTCCATATTTTCCGGTTGTTGCTAGATCTCTAATATGTCCTTTAGATGATACTACCTTATAATCTTTTCCTAAATATTTTTCTATTGTTTTACTTTTACTTGGTGATTCGACTATTACTAAATTTTTAGTCATTATATCACACCCCTTCACTTTTATACTTATACTAAATAAATATGATGTTTGTCAAGAAAAAAGACAAGCAAAGTATTTACTTGTCTAGTTATTCTTATTTACCATATCCTTGACTAGTGTAGCCACTTTCATTGCAGTTGTTTGCTGTATATGCATTTTTATACCATACTTTCCAACGGTTTACACTACTAATTTCTTTTTCCCTATATTCTCTAATTGCAAAGCAATAATATTGGGTTGAATATCTTTGATATAGTTTTTTAGTAAGTATTTGACCTTTGGAATTCTTGCCGCTATTTGCACTATATGAATCAAATATCTTTACTTCTTTAGGAGGTGCTGAACCGCATTCTTTAGACAACATACTATTATAACTAGATGTACCCCAGTATTTATTTTTAGTATCAGTAGTTTTTTTTGCATTCCAATATGCATATTGGAATCTATTTGCAGTTACACCTGAATTACCTGAAATGCCAGAATTATGTGTCATCCAGAATTCTATCCAACAACCTGTATTGTCTTTTCCATTAGTTTGTCTTTCGTGGGTAGCAATGTCTTTATTACAATATCCTGTTTTATTAGACACATCAGAAGAATTTTTATTATACTCAACAATGGCATACACAGTCTCTGAACCAGTTGTATCAATTAATTTTACTGTGCCACCATCATACTCAGTCCATTTTCCATTTCCAATCTTATATTTTATTATACCTACTGAATTTGGATTACTCAAAGTGAAATTTATTGTATCAGTAGAAGGATATTCCCTTGTAGATGTTTTATTTAGTGTAATTATAGGAGCCATTAATTTCACTTCACTTGGTTTAGTGGTTTCTGAAGGTATTGTTATAGAACAGTTAGAACTATTTCCTGCTTTGTCTATCACTGTTCCTTTTACTGTTTTTTTAGAATTACTTTTATCGTATTTATAACAAGTGGCAGTAGTAAAAATGCCTGAACATTTTTTTTCAGTTAAAGATGGAGTAATGGTATTTTTATCAATACCACTGCCAGCTCCAATTCCTAATACTTCCCAATCATGTGATTTATATATTATTTCTTCATTAGAGGTATCTATGGATAGTGAGCAGGTTGGTGAAATTTTATCTATGTTTACTTTGGTACTTACTTCTGTAGAATTTCCTGCCTTATCATATGCAACAACCGTTATGTTTGCTTTAACATATGAGTCATCAATATAATCTGAATAATTTTGATCATAGGATAACGGATAATCAGTTAAACCTAAGCCTTTTTTATAGGAAACATTATCTATACCACTTTCATTATCACTAGGATTTGATTTCAACCAAATACTTTCTTTTGTCCAAACATCTGTTGTACAAGTAAAAATATTAAAAAGTCCACATTTTTCTTTTTTGCTTCCAATATACTTATTCCCAGACTCTGTTGTAGTAGAGACTGTTAATTTAGGTGGAATTTTATCAATTTTTACTGTGGCTTCCTTTTTTAATTCGGTACCGGTAATCCAAAACTTATATGTTCCAGTAAATGATGCATTTTTATTAACTTTAACTTCTATAGTTGCTTTCCCATCAGTTAATTTTATTTCGCCTTTTTCTGTAGAATTAATGCTATACTCTAATTTTCCATTTGTTCCTAAATTGGCAATTATTTCAAATTTAACATTTTGATTAGTCCAATCTCCAGTAAATGAAGTATTACTACTATCCCAAGTACCTGAATATGTATTTCCATTTTCTAATTTTGGAATTATTGCTAATGTTTCTTCTGCTTTAACAACAACAGTTTGCTCATCTGACTCGGCACCAACATTACCAAGGTTGTCAACAACCCTGAATTTTACTTTATGTTCTCCTACATCATTATATGTTTTTTCGTATGATGTTCCTTTTGAGTTGCAATATACCCACTTTCCATCATTTTCTGATATTTGAAAATCTTTAAAGTTTGTTTCTTTTCCCTTAGCATCCGCATCAGCTATTATTCTTCCAAAATATTCTTTTCCATTTGAATCTTTATAATCTTCTGGTATACTAACATTGACTGTTGAATCTTGAATATTTATATTTGGTGTCGGATATTGAAAAACTTCAACTTCTTTATATATTTCGTTAGGATACTCAACTTTATATATACCTATATTTTTTTTATCAATACTTGTTATATTTTCGGGATATATTTTATTACCATTTAAGTCAATTTGTTTTAATGTTATTCCGGCATTATTAGTTTTTTTATAATTTGGAGTATATCCCAATGCCTCTTTGATTTTATTTTGGTTTTCCTCATTATTTAAATAGTTTGGATTATAATATAGATAACTTGATTCAGCATTTGGACATGACTCTCCATCACATTTTGTTATATAATCATTACTTAACCATGCGATATCACAGTATTTTTCCTTCTCTGGTGAGTTAGAAGTTACTGCTTTTGATCCACTTAAACATACTGCATAATCATATTCATCTTTATCTTTTATTATTAATGAATATCCATTTTTATATTTTTCACTAAGTGGAAAATCATTTTTATCCCTATATTCTTTTACAGAATCAATGTATTTATTAGTGATTAAATCGTTCAAAGTTATATTGCCTGATTCTAGATATTCTTTTGGCCTCTTATCAGGATTATCTTTCCAATATGACTTTGCTGCTGCTAAAACGGACTTGTCTAGTTTGTCATAATATTCCTTTTCAAATTTTTTACTTAAAGCATTATAACTCGGTACTGCAATTGCTAAAATTACTCCTAGTATTACAATAGTTGCTAATATTTCAGTTAATGTAAAACCCTTCTTATTTTTCATATTACATATGCTCCTTTTATTATCAACTACATTATATCATGTATCTATCTAATCTAAAATAAGGTTAAAAAATAAAATAATTATTTTACGTAAAAAAAAGTAAATGATTTGGTTCATTTACTTTCCAATTAATTTTGCATTATTAATTTTGTAATCATATGAATCTATAATTCTATAAAGTGTAGTTTCACTAATTGTTTTTTCTTCTTGTTGTTTAAGTGATGGAATAGTTATTATAAATGAACTAATTTCTTCACCTTTTTTATTATAGAATTTAAATTCTAGATTAACGTCTTCTAATGTTGCATCTGAAATATTTTTTACCTTTACACTCATCGATGCTTCATTATAGTTTTTTCTTTCTGATGTTATTTGCATATTTGAAGTTTGCAATCCAACTATTTTATGTGTCTCTTTTATTTTTTTAGAATTATTTGTTCTTTTTCCTAAAAAGCTTGTATCACAGACATCACATTTTTTTATATTATTTGTGTCAAACGCATATGTTTTGTCTGAGCTGTAACTGATGTAGTTAATTACTCCTGCGGTTATTAATACTACTAAGGCCACTAAAACTATTATTATCTTAATCTTTTTATTTTTCATATTCATCACTACCAATCTACCCAATCTCCAGGTACCCAACAGCTTGTACATACTTTACCTACTCCAAGGGAACCTCCACCACATAAATTACTAGGATTCACATTACCAACAAACCACATTTTTCCTCCAGTATATTGCCAGTTTGTACTATTATAGTATGCAGCAGTAGAAGTATTAGTTAAAATCATTCCTTTAAAGTTTTGCTTTGCATATGCTTGGCCTGCGGCCTTACGACAGTATAATCCATAATCTTCATTTGGGAAAGCATAGAATCTTGTTTTATTAATTTTTACTATAGCATAATATGTTGTGTTTGCAGAAAGTGTAATTGTTCCTCTCGATTTATGTTGTGCAGAAGTCGCATTTTTATTAGTTGACCACCCAACAACAGTAAACAATGTACGAAATGGATTATTTCCTTTATTTCTAACAGAAGCAGATGTAGATTGATCTCTTCTATTTGTTCCTGGTACATTTGGAATTTCTGGAGCGGTTACTGTACATGATGTTGCTCCGTTATATAAATTACATGAAGCTGTTGTGTCTGTAGCCCATGTAGCTTTATTATATTTAAATGTTGCTACTAAGCCTTTTTTCCATACTGCGTATAATGTTATTGAACTACCACTTGTTATTCCCGCTACTTCTTGCTGATCATAGTATGCAACTGTTGAAGAATTTTTACTAGTTGCCCACCCCATAAAATTATATCCACTTTTAGTAAATGCATTTTTAGTTAATGTTACTTTCGCGTTCCTAGAAATATTTTTCATTGGACTCATAGAACCACTACCACCATTACTATCAAAATAAATTGTATATTTTGATTCGGTTTCTTCTTTTACATAATTTTTTGATGTTGGGGCACTCTCATTTCCTGCTCTATCAATACTCTTAGCATAGTATGTTCCTGTTTCAGCAGTTAAATGTATTATAGAAGAATATGTTTTCCATTCATTACTGCCCGGTTTTTTATATTGATCTTCAGAAACCCCTGATAAATTATCTTTACCACTTATTATATAAAACTTGTCTGTTGATATTCCAAAGAAATATATACTTGGTGGAGATGGAGGTGTTTTATCAAGTTTTATTTTTACTTCCTTTGTATATTTGTTTCCAGCTGAGTCGGTCGCATTTATTATTACATCATCCTCAATATCTTCATAAAAATGTAGTATATATCTACTATAACCATTACTTGCATAATTCCTATATCTCTTAGTAAGTGAATTTAATATGCTTCCTGCAGTAATATCTTTGTAATCATCGGGTTCTTGCACCCAATGCACAGGAATTGTAGCACCCGTTGATTTTAATTTAAATGTTACATTTTCAATTCCACTTAATTCATCCTTCACAAAGGCATTAAACCATAAATCTTTATTTGTCCAACTCATAGTTAGATTTATATCAGAATCATACTTTTTGTTATAACTGCTATCTGTAATAATGGCTGCAACTAGAGGTGATGTCTTATCAATTTTGACTGTTTTTCTGACTTTCACATCATTATCACCATTTTTTACAGGATTACTAGTATCCTTTTCCTTTAGAGAGAAAATATATGTTGAACTTGCTGTTTCTTCTGTTATTTTATAGTTATAGGTTCCTTCACCGCCAGTGTTAAGCTTTTCATCAGTACCTGAGTCTTTCTTAGAATACAAGTCAACATCCCTCTTTATACCTGTAACATTTAAAGTTGCATCTATATCTTTATTTGTCCATTGTCCTAGTTCATATATTTTTCCGCCAGATTCTAATTTAACCTCTAATTTTGGATTTTCTTCTATCAAGTCCATAGTATATGGTTCCTTTGTTTCTCGGCTTATATTATCTTGTTCATCTTTCCAACGATATTTTATTTTAATAGAAGAATCATCACACTTAACACTATCTTTTGTATATATTTTTTTCCCATTTGATACTTTGTCCCAATCACGCCAAGTTCCGCCACAATAAATTTTTTCTTCAAACGTTGTTTGTGGTGTGGCTTTTTCAAATTTCTATTTATTTTGGATTTTTTCTTCATTTTCTTTTACACTAAGGTTTATCTCAGTGTTATATGGCAATGTTTTACCATTAATCTCTTCATCTCCCACTTTAACAACTGGTGCATCATATCTAACTATTTTTACTTCTTTTGTTTTATTTTCTGTGACATTATCTCCTTGAATTGGATAAGTTACAGAAATGGTTTTATTACTATCTTTTGCAACTCTTAAGTCTACCCCAGTAATATTTGTTGGATAGTAAGTCTTATTGCTTAATGTAACGGAGTCTAACTCTTCTCCTTTAGGAGATTTCTTTTTTAGGTCCTTTATTACCCCAAGTTTGTTTCTTATATTTTCTATATCATTTTTATCAAATGTTTCTGAATAATATAGGTAACCATTAAAATTAACGAAATCATAGTCTGTTATAAAGGTATCTGCATCATTATTCAACCAGTTAACATCACAATTATTAGTATTTATTGTCGCATTTATACCTAATTTTTTTAATAAATCTTCATCAGCTACTGGGCTTTCTCCATTTTTTTCATATTCCTTATTATTATCAGAATTTTTATCAGAGTATAAATAACACATTTTATAGTCGTAACCTTCCGCTTTTTTTACTATTATAATACGTCCTTTTAAATCGATATTTGATTTATAACCTTTTATGTCATCTATATTTTTGCTTGTTTTAAGTTCACTAAAAGTTACTACACTAGAATATAAAAGTTCTGCAGGCCTTGACTCTGCATTTTCTTTATAATATGATTTAGCAGCTGCTAAAACAGAGCCCTCTAGTTTTTCATAATATGCCTTTTCAAACTTTTTACTTAAAGAATTATAGCTTGGTACTGCAATAGCTAGAATCACTCCTAGAATAGCAATAACTGCAAGTATTTCAGTTAGAGTAAAGCCTTTTTTGTTTATCTTTCTATTCATAACTATCCTCCCTACTATCTAATTTATTGTAACAAATTCACTAGTTTTTTTCAAGCATTCAGGTCATATATAGTAGCATTTTTTTATTTTACTAATAAACTATATTAGAAAACGTAAAAAAGGAGGAATGTTTATGTATTATTACGGTGGAGGCAGTTCATGTTGCCAAAACACTGGTTATCCTTCATATGGCTATCCAGCTTATCCTTATTATGGAAATAATACTTCTTCATATGCAATTATATTAGTATTATTTATCCTATTAGTAATTGTAATTGGTTCTAGATGGTCTCACTAACAAAGAGCTAAAAGAGTGTTAGCTCTTTTTCTTTGCAAAAATACATCTTTGTGTTATAATACCCATGTTGGAAGTGATTATATATGTTAAGAAATAAAGACATTTTAGATGAAAAAAATAAATTATTAAGACAAACTAGTAAAGAAGTTACATTTCCTATGGAACAAGACGATCTTGTTGCGATTGATAAAATGATTGAATATTTAAAAAATAGTCAAATTGAAGAAATAGCTGAAAAGTATAACTTAAGACCTGGTATGGGTATGGCCGCTGTACAAATTGGTATACTAAAAAGATTCTTTACTGTTGTATATGAAAAAGATGAGGGAGAATTTGATGTTTATGTTGTTATTAATCCTAAAATAACATCAACTTCTACTGAAAAAATATATGTTGAAGATGGCGAAGGTTGTTTAAGTATTAACCGCCCTACTGAAGGAATTGTTCCAAGATTTGCTAGGATTACAGTTGAAGGATATGATACAAAGGGAAATAAAATTAAACTTCGACTTAGAGAGGATTTAGCAATTGCCTTTCAACATGAAATAGATCATTTAAATGGAATATTATTTATAGATCATATAGATAAAAATAATCCTTTTAAGGATGCTAATAAATATAGAGCAATATAAAAGTAAGTTTGCAAATTACACAAACTTACTTTTTTTCTTTTAATCTAACTTTTATAGTTTCACCTGGTTTAAATTTATCTCCTGCTTTTATACTTTGCTCATATACGTAACCAGTTCCACTAAATTCTACTTTTATATTAAGAAGTTTTTGTAAAACAATTACTTCACTTTTACTATAACCTGTTATATCTGGCATAATATCAGTATTAGAATTAGTTACTAAGAATACCTTATCTATTTCTGAGACAGTTGCACCTGCTTTTGGATATTGAATGGTTATTCTATTTCCATTTCCTATTACTACTACATTTATTTTATTTTTAGTAAGAGTATCTTTTACTGTATCAACATTATTATTTATATATGAATCTAATGTATAATTAGTTAAGTTTTTATTTTCTTCTTTCTTACCATTATATATTCCTAAATAATTACTTGTATTTTTAACTATTTCTTTTACAACTTCTGACATTAATTTAGTACTACTAGGGTTTTTAGCAGCAACATACATTATTACTTCTGGATTATCTTTTGGAAACATACCAGCAAATCCTCTTATTACTTGATTATTGTAGTATCCTTTTCCTGATTCCCTAGCGATTTGTGCAGTACCAGTTTTTGCGATTATATCATATCCATCCATATAATAGTAATATCCAGTTGAGGTTCTACTATTACCATTTATTACACTTTCCATCAAATCTTTTATTTTTGATACTGTCTCAGTAGAGGCAACTTTTTCTAATTCTTTCTTTTTACCTTTATATATAACTTTTCCAGTATTTTGATCTACTATTTTATCAATTATATATGGTTGTAATAAGGTGCCATTATTAGATATTGATGTTAATGCTTTTATATTTTGAATAGGTGTTGTTGTAATTCCTTGTCCAAATCCTGCATTAAATACTTCTGTTTCATATTTGAATGCTAATTTACCACTTACTTCGTTTGCTAATTCAATATTTGTTTTAGAACCAAATCCAAGTTTTTTGTAATAATCCATAAGTAAATTTCCATTTAAATGCTTATTTATTAAATTAATTACACCAACATTACTAGAAAGTGCGAATCCTTGATCATAAGTGATTTTACCCCAACCACTTCTCAACCAGTCACCTATTTCTGTACCATCTTTTGTTTTATATACACCTGATGTATATTTTTCGCTTCCATTATACTCTCCATTTTCCATAGTTGCCATATAAGAGAATATTTTCATAGTACTACCAGGTTCATATGCATATGATATGTTATAGTCTAAGTAATTTGTCATATCTCTTAAGTTAGGGTCAAATGTTGGATATGTAGAAGAAGCTAGTATAGCCCCTGTTTTAGCATTAGCAACCATTATTGTCATCCAGTCTGCATCATATTTGTCTAATGCTTTAGATATTGCTTGTTCTACAAATAATTGGATACTTGCATCTATTGTTAAATATATATTATTTCCATCTTTCGCAGGTTCAGTTAATTCTTTTGTTCCTGCTATTTTATATCCATTTCTATCCTTCTGATAATAATTATATCCATCAGTACCACTTAATTCTTTATCAAACTTAGCTTCTATTCCTAGTTCTCCTACTATTTTTTCTTCTGGTTTACCATTTTCATTTTCTTCAGTTCTAAGTTTTGCATACCCAAGTGTATAAGATAAGAATCTTCCATATGGATAATTTCTTTTTTGTGTTTCAATAAAATCTATTCCAGGAAGTTTTAAGTCTTCTATTTTTTCTTTTGTTAATTCACTTATTCCCTTTGCTTTATTACCAAGTTCTGTTTGATATATATTTTCTTTTGAAAGATATGCTAGTGTTTTATCATAGTCCATATCTAATATTTCTGATAACTTCTTTGCAGTATATTCTTTATCAATAACATGTTTTGGATTCTCTGGGTTAGTTGTTCTAGATGGATCAAGATATGCAATTACTGTATATGATGAAACATTTTGTGCAAGCACATTTTCATTTACATCATAAATTGAACCACGTTTAGCGTACAATACATCTGTTTTTGTTGTTCTTTTTTTAGCAAATTCTTGTAGATTAATTCCATCTATATTTTTAGATAGTGATAAATAACTTATTCTTGCAATTATTACAATAAAAAAAAGAATAGTGCCTAATATAACGAAAGCATTTAACTTTATTGTATTAGTACTTTTCTTTTTCATACATGACTCCTTTATTCATCACCAATAGTTTTGATGTTATCATTATTATAACTCAAACCTTTAGAATCTGCAACCTCTTGTATCTTATCAAGAGAGGCAAGTTCATTTATTTTCATTACTAAACTTTCATTTTTCTTTTCTTGTTTAGTTAATTCTTTTTTTGATTTTTCTACTTCATAATTGATTTTTGATAGTGTTGCTTGAGAAAATACAATTACAAATGGTGAAGCAAGCACTAAAACAAAAGTGAATGTATAAATTAACTTTTCAAACTTGCCCATTTTAACTTTTTTCTTTAAAAGCTTTTTCTTTTTCATATTTTCCCCTTTCACTACCTTATTTTATTCTCTCTATTACTCTTAGTTTAGATGATCTAGCTCTGTTATTGTTTTCTAGTTCTTCTAAACTAGGAACAATTGCTTTATTATTTACTAGCCTAAAATCTGGTAAATATTCATCTGGTATATTAGGTAGGCCTTTTACTCTTGAATCAATTTTTGTTTTCTCCTTGAATATATTTTTTACAATTCTATCTTCTAATGAATGGAATGTTATTACCACTACTCTTCCACCTACATCAACTATATCCAATGCTTGATTTAGAGCTTGTTTTAATACTTCTAATTCATTATTTACTTCTATTCTTATTGCTTGAAATACTTTGCGTGCTGGATGTTTATCTCTTTTTGCTTTTTCTGGCATAGCAGATTTAATTATTTCAACTAATTCTAATGTAGTTTCAATTTTCTTTTCCGCTCTTGCTTTTACAATTGCACGTGCTATACTTTTTGAATACTTTTCTTCTCCATATTCAAAAAATATCTTAGCTAATTTTGCTTCATCATAGGAATTTACGACTTCATATGCAGATAATTCTTGTTCTGTATTCATTCTCATATCTAATCTTGCATCCAAGTGATAACTAAATCCTCGTTCTTTTTCATCTAATTGAGGACTTGATACTCCAAGATCAAATAATATTCCATCTACTTTAGTTACATTTCGTTTTTTTAATTCTTCTTTTAAATTACAAAAATTACTTTTTATAATTTCATAATTGTTTCCGATACTAGATAGTTTGTTTTTGCTAAAATTAATTGCTTCACTATCTTGATCAAAGGCGAAAAGACAACCCCTTCTTACTCGCTTTAATATTTCACTGGAATGTCCAGCATAACCTAATGTAGCGTCTACGTAGATACCGTCTTCTTTCAAATTAAGTGCGGCTATAGACTCTTGTAATAAAACACTTATAAAAAATATTTTATCATATGTTATT
>ENA-OOSB01000620-OOSB01000620.1-human-gut-metagenome-genome-assembly--contig:-NODE-620-length-14656-cov-1.435313_pt1 | contig 14656 bp, 6 predicted proteins | sample MGYA00241173_ERZ501204 | MGnify/ENA primary metagenome ERZ501204 (study PRJEB25962, sample SAMEA1965384) | human gut metagenome | biome: human gut; feature: human-associated habitat; material: faeces...
GAAATCGGTGTCCCCGTAGCAAAGGTAATTCCCCTGCCGCCTGTCAGTTCATCCATGTACCGGCATTTCATAAACATATCCGAACTTTTCTGTGCATCCGTCTGTGAAATACCTGCTACATTTCTCATCTTTGTATATAAGAAAAGATTTTTAAATGAATGGCTTTCATCCACAAACAGCCTGTCTACCCCCAACTGCTCAAAGGTTACGACATTATCTTTCCGGCTCTGGTCATTTAATTTGTCAAGACGCACCTGCAATGCTTTCCTTGATTTTTCCATCTGCTTAATGGTATAACGCTCCCCATTATCTTTTTTCGCCTGTTCAATGGCAAGCTCAATCTCATCAATCTGTCTTTCGATTGTAGCCGCCTGCCTTTCCTGTGATAATGGGATTTTTTCAAACTGACTATGCCCGATAATAACGGCATCATAATCGCCTGTTGCAATACGGGAACAGAATTTTTTTCGGTTAGCTGGCTCAAAATCACTCTTTGTGGCTGCAAGTATATTTGCTCCTGGATACAGCTTCAGGAAATCGCTCGCCCATTGTTCTGTCAAGTGATTTGGAACAGCAAATAATGACTTCTGGCACAATCCCAATCGTTTGCTCTCCATTGCTGCAGCGATCATTTCAAAAGTCTTTCCTGCACCAACGCAATGCGCCAACAGTGTATTATTCCCATATAGTTGATGCGCTACTGCATTAAGCTGATGCGGGCGGAGCGTAATATCCGGTGTCATGCCAGGAAACTTTAAATGTGAGCCATCATATTCTCTCGGTCGCGTAGAATTAAATAATTCGTTGTATTTTGCACAAAGCACCTGCCTGCGTTCCTGATCCCTAAATATCCAGTCCTTAAACGCATCTCTTATCGCTTCCTGTTTCTGACTGGCAAGCATGGTTTCCTTTTTATTAAGGATACGTCTTTCTTTTCCATTCTCTATGACAGTATCAAAAACACGAGTGTCCCGCAGATTTAAGGAATCCTCTAAAATCTTGTAAGCATTTACTCTGCCGGTTCCATAAGTAAGATTTACAAGAGAATTGCCCCGATCCATGTTTTTTCCTTTTACATTCCATTGTCCGGACACATCAGAATACTGTACGCCAACAAGATTCCGATCAAACAAATATCCTGGTGTTTCAAAGATTTCCCTCATGAAATCTTCAATGTACTTTGTGTCGATCCAGGTTGCTCCGATACGCACTTCAATTTCACTTGCATCCAGTTCCTTGGGCTGTACCCGCTCCAATGCCTTTACATTTACGGTATATTCTGGACGATTTTCCGCAAATGTTTTTGCAACAGCTAACTTTTCTCTGACATTACCACTTAAATATTCATCTGCGTTTTCCCATTTCTCCGTAACAGGATTTTTGAAAATTATACCGGTAAGCTCTTTTGCTATCGTCTCTTCGTCCTTACCTGTAAGTTCTGACATATAGGTCAAATCTACTTTTGCCTTTTCTGAAAGCGATACCGCCAGAGCCTCAGTTGCTGTATCAACACTTGTAACAAGCTCCTGCTTTTTTATGGTACGCTTTGAAAACATATCTGCCTTACCCTTGAACTTTCCTTCATCGTCAAGTTTTTCTAATGAGCAAAGCAGGCAGTAACTCGCATCCTGATTAAATGCCCTTTTATTTGTCTGAGAGTTGAGCAAACCATATTTCTTAGAAAACGTATCATACAGTACATTTAATTCTGCCTGTTTTTCTTTGATTTCCTGTTCTGGATATTCATTTAACTGAAAATCAATAAGTTCCTGTGTGCAGTTTCTAATCTGCACCATTCCCCTAATACGCTCCTGCATAATTTCCGATACATCCACACGCCTCATCATAGAATTTTCCCTGTAATATAGCGTGTCATCCACAAACGTATAGCTGTAATTTTTCACAGTCGGATCAGCCGGAATACTTTCATTTTTCTGTTCCTGCGTCAGATCCTCCCACTCAATTTCATCAATACTTCCATTGATACGCGATACTGCAGCTTCCAACTGTTCTGACAACAGCATAGATGTATCCGGTACACAAGTGCTTTCCATACCATACGGGCCAGATACAAGTTCCATTTTTCCCATGACCATCTCTGGATGATCTACAAAATACTGATTCATTGCAATACCATCCTGGTTTTCTGCTAAATGTACCCAGTCTGGTTCTACATCAATCACTCTGTCTCTCTTTTTTAGAAAAAGTATGTCTGAAGTGACTTCTGTCCCTGCATTTCCCTTAAATGCTGTATTTGGAAGCCTGATCGCACCTAAAAGTTCTGCACGCTGTGCCAGATACTTTCTGACCTCTGGACTTTTCTTATCCATTGTTCCTTTTGATGTGACAAATGCGATAATACCGCCTGGTCTGACTTTATCCAACGTTTTTGCAAAAAAATAGTCATGGATAAGGAAATTATTTTTATCATATTTCCTATCCACAACCTTATACTGGCCAAACGGTACGTTTCCTACCGCGGCGTCAAAGAAATCGTTAGGATAATCCGTCTTTTCAAAGCCCATGATTTTAATATCTGCTTTTGGATAGAGCTGCTTTGCAATACGCCCTGTAATTCCATCAAGCTCTACTCCATATAATCGGCTATCCTGCATGGATTCCGGCAGCATTCCAAAGAAATTCCCGATTCCCATTGCAGGCTCTAACAGATTTCCTTTGGAATAACCCATTTTTTCAAGGGCATTGTAGATTGCCTGTATGATAACCGGACTTGTATAATGGGCGTTTAGGGTACTTTCCCTGGCAGAATTATATTCCTCCTCCGGCAAAAGGTCTTTTAATTCTCGATATTCTCTCACCCAATTTGTCTTATTCTCGTCAAACGCATCTGCCAGACCGCCCCACCCCACATACTTCGACAAGATTTTCTGTTCATCAGGCGTAGCCATACGGTTCTCACTCTCAATCTGTTCCAACGTACGGATAGCCTCCACATTCTGCCAAAACTTTTCCTTTGCTGCAAATCCTTTCCCTTCTAAGTCGTTCTGCTGTGGATCAATACGAAAATTTGCAGCTTGGGGTTCATCAATCACCTTTTCATCCGTGGGCTTCTGTACGACTATTTCGGGAATGTTTTCCTCAATCTGAAGCTCTTTCTGCTCATATCGCATATATGCTTCTTTTTCTCTCGTTGAAAAATATCTATTCTCCTGTATGAGTTCTCCGATTCGCTTCTCAACGACATTCCAATTCAATAAGATCTTTGCATATGGACTTCCATATTCCCCTTTTTCAAACTGGATCCCTCTTGCATCATGCTCTTCATGACCGCTGTCGCTTCCAGGAAGTGCAGCAGAACTTCCACCAATGCCATATTCCTTTTTCAAAAAAGCAATTCTATCTTCCCTCTCATGTTCTCCAATAAAATGTTCATAAATACGGAATTTCCCCTGAACAACACCGCTTCCTTTTAACAGCTGAAAATCAATCTCATCCTGCGTGATGAAATCTTCTGTTTTGATTTCTATCTTATCCAATGCCAGAAAATACTGTTTAGGAGCAGATAAATCATCCAACTGTTCTAAAAGATATTCCGGGGCTTTCACATGTTTCCATACAAGTTCTCTTTCCCCGCTTTCAAGCTGCATTTTTGCTTTCTCTATTTCTCCACCAATCTGCTCTAAACCGTTTTTATCCGCCAAAAGATCACACAAGTGCGAAATACTCTCTGGATAATTTGATGCATTTAACTCCAAACTGACCGGCATTTCCTGCATACCCTCACAAAAGAAAAAGTAAATATCCTGTGCCACTCTTTCACGTTCTGTGGAATCAACTAAGAATACTTCGTTCGAACTCATATATGTACCATTTTCCACCATTGATCGAATATGATGCTCTATTTCCTGCCAGTCCATGCGTGCCACCAGATTTTCTTTCGCCGATGTGCCATACCCCACACACATACCTGTTTCATCAAACCAACTTGAAATTGGTTTTCCATTGAACTCAAAGCCTTTTCCTGTAGTCTGGTACTCATTTTTTAAAAACTCTGTTATTTCTGATGCGGATTTCCCCTGTTGATACTTCGCATAAATACGCTTTCTACTGTTATGCCTCCCACCACCAGTTCGCAAAATTGTTTCGATCTGTTCTTTGGACAACATAAAAGCAGCGGGCATAGTATATTTTATACTTGCTTCCGCTGCTGCAACTGTTCCAACCTGTTCTTCAAAACTTGGGAACAGACTTAATTGATTATAGTCCTCTTGTCCAATACTTAATTGTAGATCAGCTCCGTCCGCACGATTTCCTCCGCCGTGTGCTGAATATTGTTCATCTTCTGTACCCAAAGCATCTGATCCGATGCTTTCAGATCTTCGTTTACGCCCTCTGCTGCCGACATCTGATTGATCAATAATTCCATTCGCTGCTCTGCCTGCTCCTGTATCGTCAGCAAATGTTCTCTCAATGTTCCTCTCAGGATCATTATCTGGTAATCCCCATTCTTGTAATCCTTCAAGTATTTTTCCCGCATCCGACCGTATTTGGTTATCTCGCCCTCCGGCTCGTCGTTCGGAATCAAATTTGGGATCTGATAATCCCCGTTCTTTATGTACTTCAGTTCCATAATTTTCTCCCTCCAATTCTATTTCTTTATTTATATTATTTTTTGTATGTGCCCATTCACTTTCACGCTTTAAAGCATTATATTCTATATTTGATGTATTTGCAAGTGTTTTTTCTTCTTCCAGTGGATGCTTCTTGTCATATGCTACAATTGCCTTACGAATCTCGATCAAAATTGGACGACATATATCCGTTGTAGCGCTGCCGAGCCGACCGACCGTCTCCAGGGTATTAAAATCCGTAATGTGGGAAAAATCCAGTTTGTCGCCCCAAGTATCCATATCAGCGCCGCAGCGTGAAAGTAATGTATACGCTATGCTTGACGCCAAAGTTTGCCGCACACTAAGCCATTGGCTCTCACTATCCATATGTTCTAACGCACTACCGCCTATATTAGGGCTTATTTGTGACACTAACTCCTTACACTGATCATCATTAGCAAGCTGCTCCGCAAGCTCAATCATCCTTTCCTCAAATGCTAAGTTCTTACCATCCAACTCATATATTTCCGCTAACTGCTGAATAACAGAATCCTTGTGTTCTTCCCGCAGCTTCCAAAGATACGGATAGCTTCCTTCTTTCAATTTTCTTACATCGGAAACATCATAAACATATTTCAATTTGGGTCTGGAACTATTTGTATCAATTAACGCTATTCCTTTTGCACCTCGATTTACCCAGCATCTCATCCTTGTATTCCATACTTCAATGGATGCGCACGCAGTTGCGTCAGGACGCTGCGCATATATTAAAAGCTGTTCGCTGAATGGATACTTATATAATCTTGCGGCTGTCTTTAAATATCGCGTCCATTCATCTTTGTTCCTGCTCACCTGCTTTGCCGCATCATCTGCAAGTTGTTTTATTCTTTCAAACTTCGGATTCATTTACACTTTTCCTCCTTTTACACGGTTTTCAAATACAAAAGCCCTTCTGTATTGACTCATTTTTTCCGCTGACAGATAAAAATAGGCTTTTATCTGCCGATCGGACAACCCCTGTTCCATTCCGGTGATGATCTCATCAATCTGCTGATCTGACAGCTGATCCGCATATCTCTTTAGACAATCATATATATTTCCGGATAAATTCCACTTTTCATGTGGCGTGCCGAATTTCGGTACACTTTCTGTTTTTTCCGCCACAACATCTTCCGGGATATCGTCATTTTCTTCTTTAGCATCGAGATCCTTTAACATCTTTGCGAGATCATCCTCTGTCGGCTCCGGATCAGCATGCCAATTCAGATAAAGAAAGTCCTTTTCATCAATGTCGTACACTTTAATCTTAGGGTCTGTCTTTGCAGCCTGACGGTAAAAATCAACATCCTCCGGGGATAAGATCTGCAAAGGATCTTCTTTTTCGATCGTTCGGTACTCCATTTTTTCTTCATTGTAAACAACATGAACTGGATGAACATATGGTCCGAGTTGTTTTATATGACGATACAGCTTCTTATTCTGTTCCCATGGCAGATATTTTTTATCATAAATAGGATACTGCCCTTCAATAAATAGAATACAGTCTTTCCGTTTCATCCTCTTAACTTCGCCTGGCGTCATAAGCTCACGGCCTTTGGATCCAAAATTACGGCTACCATTGCTATTCCGTCCGCTTGTCATGCCATCTGTCCTCGTGTCAACCGTCATTTTGCCAAGCAAATTAGATATAAATTCATGTGTATCTTTTGCTGCAGGAGCCGCTCCATAAAAGGCAAAAACGGCGGCATTATCAAACATGATCTTCCATTTTTCATTTTTCATTATTGTCTGCATCTGTGCTATGGATTGCAATATCGGTATCAGACAAATATTTCTCGAACGTATTACACCCATTAACGCTTCGGAATCAAGCGGTTTCGGACCAGCGTAAAACTCATCTGCCCAGACCTCCACTGGAACAGGAAGCGGACCATGAATCTGATTATCCGAAATCCGCATTAAGACATCAAAAAGCTGCGTATAAAACATATTGATTATAAAGTTATATGATGTATCATTATCCGGGAGAACGAGTGCTAAAAAGACTTTTTTATTTGGATTTCCATCAACCCCAAGACCTATCTCCGGAATATTTATATCATCGTCAGCAAAAATCCGCTTTACATCTGCCGTTTCACACAGACGCAGCATGGCATTTACCATAATGATAATCGACCGCACTGTTTCTGCAGCCCCTTCTTTCAGCTTACGGTAATCACGCACTGGTGGATAATCGCCCCCATGCAGTTCTGCTAATTCATCCATATGTATCTCCAGTTCTGTTTTTTCGATACTGACCATCTTCTTTCCCTGGGGTACCTGAAATACCACTTTTTTGTTTTCCATGTTGACCAGCCGAAGTATATTATTCATACTGCCAAAACGTTGCTCTTCCCGTGCTTTCAGCCACTCGTCATAAAACATAGCCTGTAAATACAGTGCAACACCATCATCCCAAAACGGATCGCCTGCAAAAGCTTCCGGCTTTTTTACCGCTGCCTGAAGATTTGTAATCAAACGTATTAAATCATTCTCCCGTTCAATGTATTTAAATGGATTATAACGATCAGAAAGCCATGGTTCTTTAAAGTTCAGACTGCGGATTACATAATCACCATCTTCTTTCATATAATTGCCAAGTTTTCTCAAAGTGGCACCTTTGACATCCAGCATGACGAAACTGGCATTTTTAAGCATCAGATTAGGCTCGACAAGACCCGTTGTTTTGAATCGTCCGGAAGAAGCAACGCAGATCATGTTGTTATTTGACAGAACATCTTCATCTTTCGATACCTGTACATGTTCTGAAAGGATGCGCATATTATCTTTGTTGCTTCCAGCAAGCTCTTTTGACACTTTTTTAGGATCTCCCCAATCTTCCGTTCCTTCTTCTGCATTGAACTGAAAATTACGGTTGTTATATGAATACCACCCGATAAACATAATCCAGCAGATGCCACCGACCTCCAACCACATCGGACTCTTCGCGTTCCACCAACGCTGAAAAGGGTGTGTGCAGATAAAAAGAAAATTTTGCTGAACATTCGCAATCGATAAATCCGGTATGGTATATAAGCCGGATATCAAATATCCAAGTGTTGTAAAAAGCACCAACGCAGCAATATACAGTCCATATGGTGTTTTTCTTCTTCTGATCACTATAAAATTCCTCCTCGCTTTTACAATTAGAAAGCACCCCAAATGTCTGGATATCTTTCCAAACACTTGAGGTGCTCACGCATTATCACATATTATGTCTATTTAACTTTTAACGGAGGTGTTGGCTGTTTCAGTACAATACCTTCTGTTTTTACTTCTTGTTTAAGATTCGGCTGGATATTTTCAAGCGACTGCTTCTGTCCATTGCGAAAATGCCGCATCACCTGGTCAAACGCTTTATACACTTCTTCTCCCGTTTTTCTCTGTTTTTTGGGTTGTATAGAGCCATCCGGACCAATTACCGCAGGTTTATCGCTTTTTTTGATAAAAGCAATATATGTCTTTCCTTCATCAGTTTCAAATACATTTTGTTTCGGCAAGACAAGCGTCTCCTCATTTGATCCATAAGTTCCCGGTATCCGCGCCGCAAATAACTGGGGGGATTTTTGCATAACGCTTTCTGCATACATCGATTTTTCGATCAAAGAATCGCGATTGATTGTTATCTCTAAATAATCCGGATCATTATGCAGCTTCTCGTACGCTACATCAGATACAGTTTTTGCATTCTCCACTCTCAGAGCATCTTTCTCTATATTGCTTTTCTCCTGCCCTTCATATTTTTCATTTGCCGCCTGGACTTTTTCATCACCGGTCTTTATATATTCCTCCTCAGTCATTTTCCCGGTTTCCGCATAGCTTTCGGAATTTAAGATTTTAATTTCCCCTACCTCATTTCCCTGTTTTAACTGACTGCTTTTATAGATCTCGAACCAGTGCTGCACCTTATGCAGATCAACATTGGCAACACCAACCTGTATCTCACCGTCTCCGACTTTTAAATCCGGCAACATCGCATAATTAATCCGCAATGCCTTAAAATCCTTTGTGATCACATCCTTTTTATTTTCCAATGGCAAACTGATAATGCTAGTATTTCCTTCCGTTACAGCCTGCAGTTCATCTAAAGATTTTTTTCCTCCTTGCATATTTGCCATAAGATTTCTGGTATAGACCGCGTCAAACTTACTACGATCGTCATCAAAGATCATCACCTGAAATATATTATCTTTTTTATTAAGATCCGGACAAATTTTATAGCGAACACCCATCTCACTAAGTTCCCGGCTTAACGATTGCTCATTCATTGTGCTTGTACGCGGCACGTTGAAAATTGAATATTTTCCATTTGTTGCCTTAATAAATTGTGTCATATTCTTAAATTCACGCGGGCGGATCTGTCTTTCTTTGTACATTCGATAAAAGAATTGTATCAAGAGCATAACACATTGTGCTTGGACGTAGACTAACGATGCAAGGGATCCTGCGCCCTGTTTAATGTTCATGACTACTTTGTCAATTTCATTTTCATTTTCCATGCTTCTCTCCTTCTGTGCCGAATTTCGGCACGCAATCTATCTGCGCCTCGTGATTGGCACAACTTTTTCTGATTGTTCCATTTCTGGCTCATTGACATCCGTTTCCTGCTCCTTAACGTCATCTTTCTGTTCCAGCATATCAAGATCCGGTAATTCCTCAGTATTCTCCTTTGCTGCAGCCTGTTTTTCCAGCATGGATGCAAACGCGAGCGCAACGGCCTCTTCCGTAAACCTTTCCTCCATGCCATTCTGGTCTGTAACAATCTCACCAGTATAAGTATCTACGACAACGTAATATCCTTCATCTTCTGATTTTTCTGGAGTATGCGTTAAATTTCTTGGAATGACCGTATAACGATTCAGTGACTCGTCCGGGGTCTTTTCCGTTTCTGCTTTACTCTGATTTTTTTCCATTTCTTCATTTTTGATTTTTTCATCGTTTTTATGTTTTTGATCCGGCTCCATAATATCTGCGAGCATTCCAAGTTCGTTCAAATAGTTTGTCAATTCCGCCGTATTTTCTTTTATGCTTGCAATAACCTCTGATATACCATTTAATACATCACGGAGTTCATTGCGTTGGCGGATTTCGTGTACCTGTCCCTTTTTCAGCTTGCTCGTAGATACCCCAAAATAATTGCCCAATTTTTTCAATGCATTCTCATCCGGCATCATCTTTCCTTCTTCGATCAACGTCAGTTCTTCTGGCGTTTTTCCGAGCAAATATGCCATGTACGGTATATCAAATCCCTTCTTTGTCCGCAAATCCTGAATTGCACTTCCCACCTTTTCACTAATTTCTGTTTCATCCAGCAAATCTAAAAAACCGTTTACATCCGCCTCATCACCGCGCATTACCTCAGCGTCTCCTATTTTAATCACATAATCGCCTTTTTCCTCCTGGATCTCAATTCCATAATTCTCAACTATGGTCTGTTTTGCCTTTGATAATTTCATAAATTATTTTCCTCCTTTTAATGCGTGTGCCGAATTTCGGCACACTGGAATAACTGCTAAGCCACACGCCGCCAAATATACACCGTAATATACGGCTGCACGTTATTATGTGCCTGTCCACCTCCAGTTGATGATGTGCTTTTATCCGGAATTGTGACACTATGATTGTGGGTCCCAGCTGTATTCGTGGTAAAATTATGTGCGTGCCAACCACTTTCCGTTGTATACGATCCGTTTGTCACAAAATTAATACTGCTGATTGCCGTTCCTGTAATATAAGTATCCACGCCGATCGTTCCGATCGTGGCGTTCGCTGCATTGGTGTACGCATGCGAATGCTGACCGGCTCCATCAGTGGTACCTGTATGCTGATGACTGCCACTGTCTGTCGGGGTGGTATAAGTGCCTCCACCCACCGAGTGGGAATGACTCGGCATTTCATTATTCGACAAGGTATGCGTGTACTCCCCGCCCGAAGCTCCGGCGGAAAAGCTTCTTTTTGAACCATTGCTATCCGTACCGGTACCGGCGCCTATAATTGTTCTTCCCTGAGCATAAGACTCCCATTTTCCGCCCAAAAAAGTTGCGGGATTTTGATTGTTAGTAGAAATATACAGGCTTCCGATAGGATATGCTGTATTCAGCAGATTTGAAACCTGCGTTGACAAATTATTAACTGCTTCCCAGATTTCCTGATCTGCCTGCTTATAACTGCTATCAACGGATGCTATTGTACCGTTTAAGTTACCGACATCCGTCTGTACATTGCTGACTGTTCCACTCAAATTTCCCAGATCTGTCTGTACAGTATCAACTGTTCCACTCAGGTTTCCCAGATCATTCCGTACAGTATCTATTGATCCATTTAAATCTGTGACCGCACTATTCAGTGACTGATTTAGCTCTTCATTTTTCTGGATCAACTGGTTCTTTGCAGATTCGAGGTTGCTATCTGCGGTAATCCCAAGGTCATTGATCATATCCGTTAAGATGTTTTTTTGCGCGTCTGACAGATTCTTATTTTCTTTGATCTGTTCATTGAGCGATCCAGATTCTTCATTTAACTGATCGATTGCTATGCCGATAGCCGCCGCATCTGATTGATAAGACGTTAGATAGGTAGACAACTGCTGTTTTACACCATCTACATTCTGGACGCTTTCAATCGATATGTCCTCAATCTGTTTTTGCAGCTCCTCCTTCTGCGCTACGGACAAATTATTACTATCTAAAATCTGTTTCTGCAGTGTATCCTTTACCGCAGCAATTTCATTCTCAAATTCTGTTTTCAGATCCGCCTCAATAGCGTCCATCCGGACAGACAGCGACGATATGTCACTATTATCCTGCGCCTCTAAACGCCGTAACGTATCTATGGCCTGCTTTGCTGCCACGATTTCATCCGCATGGCTTGTAACAGTCGCCGCTTCATTAGAGCAATAATCATCAAAAATTTTATTCAGGCTCTGAATCTGGCTTTCTAATTTTTCTTCGTTTTCCGAAGACTTACTTAACCCTGCGCTGAGAGCATCAATTTGACTATCAAAAGATTTCTTGTCCGACTTATATGCATCAGATGAGTTGGATAAAGATGTTTTTAGATCATCAATATCACCCGCATTGAGCTGAATTAATGCCGATGTGCGCGGCACAACAGTCTTATCAATATACTGTTTCAAACTATCATCTGTGCTTGTAATATAGGTCACACTACTATTCGATGATGCATTTTTTTCTAATACTGCCTGATTAACCGCATCCGCGACTAATGCTCTGATCTCCATTTTTTTATTTGTATCAAAATCATCCGGTACCGAATTTAAAATTCCGGTGGATATTTGAGCGATGATCTGTTCCATCTCCTCATCACTGATACTGCCATCTTTGTCCGACAGATAATCCTTCAAAGTAGTGCTAAGATTATCCTCAATTATCTGATTTCCATCCACAAGCTCACTGCCAGATAGCTGCTTTGCCATTTCCGGATCACTTTTTTTGTCAAAATTGCTAAATAAAAAAACACCTGCCACAAAAAACATGACAAGTATAATCCACACACTGATTTTCCGTTTTTGTTTTCTCGATATGTACATGTTTTATTCCCTCCTTATAGTACGGGCGCATCATTCTTTTTAGCTGGTAAATTCTGAGACTGCGGCATGACATAAACCACCCTTTTTTCACTTTCTAAGCGTAACAACAGTTCCTCATATTTTTTTACAACAACAATATCATTATTATGATCATTAATATACCGGATCATTTTATACTTGGTATTCGCCCATTGAGGATCTGTAAGAGGCCAATTTTTTTCTATCCATGCCTCCAGACGCTGAAGCTTTGCTTCTTCTTTCGATCGATGATCATAAAAGTCCAGCATTTTTACAGCCTTTGCTATAATATCCGGCTGTTCATTTGCCATAGCCGTATACTCACTCACCTTTGTTATTACTTCATCCCAGCCAGCATCTGTAAGAGGCCATTTCTTTTCTATCCATGCCTCCAATTTTTTCAGATTACTCTCAACCTCAAATAGATCTATCGTCCTATCATCTGACACTTCCGCTTGATCTTTCTCAAGGACTTCATACTCTAATTCTTTTATGACCGCATCCGATATTTCAGCTGATGTGCTTTTGTTAGGGGATTGTTTATTTTCAGCTTCAGTTTTCGTTTCGATTTCTGATACTGATTTTTCTTCTGGCTCTGTCTGCTTTTCTGCTTGTTCTACAGTTGTTTTTTCCTGCTCCTGCTTCCGATCGTGCTGTACAGTTTTTTTCACCTCTTTTTCGTAGGCATCTAATACCCACTCACTAAGACGCCACCGCGCATCTGCAGATGTTGGATATACCACATCATTCCATTCAATTCCATTCTTCCCTTTAGCGCTATATTGCGGCATCGAGACATATAAGCCCTTCTGGTTCTTCTTTTCAAGGATTTTTATTCCACCGATCTGCAATCCGAACATATCAAGTGTCGCTATTCCTCTTAACTGTCCACCATTATTAACCGGTATAACTTTGATTGATATATCTTCTGCATATACCCCTAAGCCTTTTCCTAAATCCTGTCTTACCGCTTGCAAAACTTCTTTTTTTATTTTTTCTTTCATTTCTGGAGTTAAAACAGATACTATGTTTTTCCACCCTTTTTCGCCCTGCTCCCCAGGCAGTGATAAAAAAGCGTTCCCATCCTTTCCCTTCATAAGCCGCACATTTTTTATGGTAAGGAAATTTGCCACCGTAACATTTCCGACTGCGAGCACATTTTTATTTTCCGGCAACACATGCATTTCCGCGCGGATCAAATCACCATCCATGTGGGTTTCCTCCTTTACTCTTCTTTACGTTTATCCACCTTAAATTTCTTTAGGCGTTTCATGACCTCTAATGACAAATTGGGCGAAGCAAACTCCGCCACCTCGCTGGTAGGCATTCCTTCTTCAAGACACGTCAGAAGGAAATCCTTTTGTTCGTCAGACAGATTTTCATTTTTTATGTAACTGTCAATAAAACGTTTGACTTCTGTCTGACGTTTTTTCTTCAACCAAACCCTGCGACCCTCTGCAAAGATTCCATTTTCAAGAGACTGTTCGCTTTTTTTATCCGGCGCAGTTCTTTCATGTTGAGCGTGAGCGGTCTCGTTTGGTATTCTTTCCAGCACTTTATCCGTACCGAAATTCGGCACATTACCCTTTTCTTTCAGTTCTGCTTCCAACTGAGCAACCCGTGCTTTCAGCAGCTCGATCATGCTATCCTTTGTCCGTATAGTTTCCTCCTGCGCCGCCGACTGTTTATTCAGAGCCGTTTCCAGGTTCGCCATAATGGCGTCTTTTAATTCACGACTTTCCGCAAAAACTTCCTGTGCTTCCTTTTTCAATTTTTCAACTTTCTGATTTACATCATCCAGATCGCTGTATACGCTGACAAGATAATCCTGTCGCTCCTTTCGGATCTTCGGAATGGTATAGTTTTTTTTATTCATCTCTACAAGTTTTTGCAACGGCATACGATCCAAGGCGCAGATATAATACCACTCCCTTTTACCCCAATCCGGAATACTCCGCAAAAAATCTACCACCTCATCCGACAGTTTCATTCCTGCGGCAATCTGGATCTGCAGATTCAATATCTGTTGCATAGTTTCATTAGTATCTTCTGACATACAATGCCATCTCCTTTCCTTTCTCAAATGATTTTTCCCGTAGCCGGTCTGCCTCATCAGCTGCTTCCTTTTCTTCCCTTACAATACCGGCAAGGATCTTTTTTTCTTCTCTCACACCCTGGAGCTGTCGCATTAATTCTTCCGGCTCTCTATCAAAGTTTCCCGAGGTGTAACTATCTTTCAGCTTTTCCAGATCATCTTCCATATTTTCGTACTCATTATCCAGATCATTTTTTAATGCAAGCTTTAACTTCAAGTCATTCATATTTTTCTTGAGAGCCGGATCTGTCTCTCCAGCATTCCTTTGTGCAATTTTAAGATCTCTGATCAAAAAGGTCTCCATCATCCGCACATCTGCAAGACGTTTCTTTACCGCTTCAATAGATCCCAAATTTGTTCGCAGCAGATACCGGCATTCGCGCG
>ENA-OOSB01000622-OOSB01000622.1-human-gut-metagenome-genome-assembly--contig:-NODE-622-length-14601-cov-3.326894_pt1 | contig 14601 bp, 8 predicted proteins | sample MGYA00241173_ERZ501204 | MGnify/ENA primary metagenome ERZ501204 (study PRJEB25962, sample SAMEA1965384) | human gut metagenome | biome: human gut; feature: human-associated habitat; material: faeces...
AGAACCACGTGAAGCGCGTCACCGCCCCCTACAAGTATCCGCGTGTCATCGAGTTTGTGGACGAACTGCCCAAGACCATCAGCGGCAAGATACGCCGCGTGGAGATCCGCAAGAACGACGAAAAGCAATAAGCCGCGAGCTTATATCTATAACCTCAGCCGAAACCTCCTTTCCTAAAGCCAGGAAAAGATGTTTCGGCTGTTTCTATCCAAATAACATAACTATGAACTTGGTGCTTCTAAAGTAGGTAGTTATGCAGCTAATGTAGGTAGTTAGCAAACTAATATAAGCAATTAAACCATTTAAGCTGGACAAAGCAGTCGTTTGCCCAGCCTAAAGCACTGCTTTGTCCAGCTTAAAACAATGCTTTACCCAGCTTAAACAAATGCTTTAAGCCGGACAAACAAAAGCTTGACTTTTCCTGATTTAGCTAGACAGTTTTTTGTTTTATAAACTGAAGCAGTAGACACTCCACAGAATGGCCTCCTAAGAAGGTAGACGCTTTGCGAAAAAGCTCCCTAAAAGGGTAGACATAATGTAAAAGGCCATACTGTTTTTCTATACAATCAACAGCTCCGGCCTGCACTTTCACCGGGGGGTGTCGTTTGACTCTGCAATGATACCTTATTTTTCTCATCCGATGCCGTTTTTCCGGCATATTTTTTCTGTTTCCACATTTTTTTCTGTTCTCCTTCCTCCAGATGCACCTGTGCAGGGACTTTATATCCAATGCTCATGTGCGGCCGGCAATAGTTGTAAAAATGTATATATCTGCCGATTACGTCTCTGGCATGGTCAATGTCATTGAAATGTTTCTGACGGTAGATGCGCTCCGTTTTAATGATGCCGTTGACCCTTTCGGCCACAGCGTTGTCCGTAGGTTTGTAGTCTTCGGTCATACTGATGGAGATGTCGTGTTTGTGAAGCATCTCCACATAAGCATCACAGCAGTATTGTATACCGTTACTTCTCTGTATCTCTAATACCCCTCAATGAAAAAGAATACGGATATTCATTTCTATTTGTTCCTCGTAAATAATTGGGTTTATCAGACATCTTCATATCAAGAATAGCACCTTCAATCAAATCATAATGATCCAAATAATTCTTTGTATAAGTTTTACCATTCAAGGCCATTAAATCAATGTATACATTGTTTTTATTATTATTTTCCGCCTTAATAACTATCTGACGGCCATTTTGTAAATAGAGAGTTGCCTTTTTAAATATTGGACTTCCCAAAACATATTGTGTAGTTCCTGGACACACAGGATAAAAGCCTAAAGCAGAAAACACATACCAAGCTGAAGTCTGACCATTGTCTTCATCCCCACAATAACCATCCGGAGTACAAGAATACATACGATTCATCACCTGACGAAGCCAGTATTGAGCTTTCCAAGGTTTCCCAGCATAATTATACAAATAAATCATATGTTGAATAGGCTGGTTACCATGAGCGTAGTTTCCCATATTCATTATTGTCATTTCACGAATCTCATGAATTACCTGTCCATAATAACTGGCATCAAAATGAGGCGGAACTGTAAATACTGAATCAAGCATTTCTACAAAAGTATCTGCTCCTCCCATCAGTCTAATCAATCCTTCAGGATCATGAAAAACAGACCACGTATAATGCCAGCTATTACCCTCGGTAAAAGCATCACCCCATTTTAATGGAGAAAACGGAGTGGCAAAAGTTCCATCCTCATTTTTTCCACGCATCAAACGGCTTTCTTTATCAAACAGATTCTGATAATTCAAGGCTCTACGTGCATATAATGAAACCTCTTTTTTAGGACGTTTCAAAGCTTTGGCCAATTTATAAATACACCAATCATTATAAGCATATTCCAATGTACGAGCTGCATTTTCCTTAATTTCGACATTATAAGGGACATATCCCAAACGATTATAATACTCATGCCCCAAACGACCTGTGGAAGACACATGTGGATGTACATTCTCACTTCCATGTACTAGCCCCTTGTAGAGCAGATCTAAATTCTCAAATTCAATCCCTTTCATATAGGCATCCACCAATACAGAGGCTGAATTGTTACCAATCATACAGTTTCGATGACCCGGGCTTGCCCATTCCGGGAAATACCCGCTTTCTTTATATACATTCATAAGGCCAGACTGGATCTCTTGGTTAACATCCGGATACAACAAATTTAAAAGTGGAAAAAGAGCGCGAAAGGTATCCCAAAAACCGGTATCTGTATACATATAGCCTGGCAATATTTTCCCATTATAAGGACTGTAATGCAAAATTTCTCCCTTACAATCCCTTTCATAAAATTTACGAGGAAACAAAAGTGAACGATAAAGGCAGGAATAGAATGTCTGCAACTGCTCCTGGGTTCCACCTTCTACCAGCACACGCCCAAGTACATCGTTCCATGCCATACGGCCGGTATTCACCAACTCATCAAAACTGACATCACCCAATTCACTGAGATTGTGTAGGGCTTGCTCCTCACTGATAAAAGATGAAGCTACACGGGCATGAACAAGTTCCCCTTTCTGAGTGGAGAAACCTACTATAGCCCCTACATGATCAGAATGTCCATCCACTTTATCTATATCTATTTCATTATCAGCAACTATCGCTTTATAAGTAAAAGGCTTGTCAAACTCTATCACAAAAAAATTCTTGAAATTGGAAGGAACTCCTCCTCTATTACAGGTGGTATAACCAATAATACGGTTTCGGACATAATCTATACGAATAGATGGACATTCCGGAAATTTACCACGATGAAAAGCGTCTACTACAATATAAGAATTCTCACTCTCTGGAAAAGTAAAACGAAACAAAGCTGCCCTTTCGGTAGGTGTAAGTTCGACCAAAATATCATAATCTGCCAAATAAACCTGATAATAGTGAGGTTTAGCAATTTCACTCTTATGAGAAAACCAACTAGCACGTTTTTCTTCTTCAAAAACAGGCGAACCAACAATTGGCATTATGGAAAACTGACCATAATCATTAATCCAAGGACTGGGCTGGTGGGTTTGTTTAAATCCTCGTATCTTATTCACCGTATATTGATACTGCCAACCATTACCCATCTTGCCAGTCTGAGGTGTCCAGAAATTCATTCCCCAAGGACGAGCAATAGCTGGATATGTATTACCTGCAGATAAATCGAAAGACGACTGGGTACCGACAAGAGGATTTACATAATCTACATAGTCTGGTATTTCATGTGCTGCACAAATTGCATCCACAAAAAATAGGCAGATTGATAATAACATAGGTTTTATTTTACTTCTTTCCATATCCATATACAAACTTTGAAGACTATTTGATTTACAGACTGATATAAACCAGCAATAATATCTCAACCTTAACAGGACTAACAGCCAACATAGCCCTTAAAAAGGAGTGTTTGTCCTTTGAAATCGTAGAATTACACTTTCTGACAGTATCAACAAAATCCTAACATTCAATATTTATCCATTTTTTAAATGTATTGATACAAATTCAAACAATAGTTACTCCTAAAAAAGCTTTCAGATATGTAAACAAACTTTGTATCGACTTATCATTTTACAGATGTAAACCCTTCAAAATATTGTATTCACAAAAAGACTTTCAACGACTTCAAAGGACAAAATACCTCTTCCAACAACCGCACAAAATTAAGGCAGTTAATTATATGATACTTTTTATATTTCTGCTTTATCAAAATCAAAAGGAGCAAATAAATCAGTCACGAATGGAATGATCAGCTTTCACATCTTCACCCTTCCAGGCTTTAAGCCCCGTCCAAAAAGCGAAAGGCTCCTTCCAAAAAGGATCCGTAGGAGGAAGCCCCAAAGCAAGGAAACCAAACGTACATAGGTAAACACTTCCCGTATTAATATACCTTTCTGACATGTTAATCTGGCTTCCGGCAAAACCGATACGTAACCATCCATTTTCATCAAATGTATTGGGAGCAGCAAACTGACGAGTAATAACTGCCGTTAGCCCACAACGAACTTGCGCTGGGCTAACTGTACCGGGAAGTTTGTGAAGCAAAGCTGCATGAGCCAGAGCATGAAACGCACCTACTCTATAAGTGATGGAACGTCCTACGGCAGGATAAGTGCCTTCCGGGGAAATCAGACGTTCTAATTGTTCAGCATAACGGCTGTGACGCTTCAACTGCGTTGACAAAAAATCACTACCTGACAAGCCATGTTTCTGCATAACGACCAAAACATCTGTCAGCATCGGATGTATAACGAAACTGTTGTAATAATCCGCATGATAACTGGCCCCGTCACCATACACTCCGTCACCTTTGTACCACTGGTCTCGGAATCGAAAAACGCCATATGTCAAACGGTCCAAATCACATTGCCCCGTAAATTCCAACAGAGCAGCCTCAACCATAGAAGCAAAAAGAAGCCAATTGTTTTGCCCGGGCTTGATTCCCCGACTGCGTTTCAGTTCTATCACCATCCGCTCCTGGGTCTGACGATCCAATTTGCCCCAAATCTGTTTGGGAGCACGTAACAACCCCTGAGCCAAAAAAGCTGCGTCAACAAGCGGTTGCGAAGGTGTACCAAAGTCCAAATAATCAGGTGAAGAAGGATTCACCGCATTGGACAACCCTTTCAACGTAAGTTCTATATATTTACTGCGTATTTTTCCTTCGGGCGTATCATCGGGTCCCAATTCAAGCCAGGGAGCAATACCGCACAATGTACGTCCTACTGCCTCCAAATGAGAATATTTTTTCACACGACCTGCATCCAAAGATTCTTGAGGCATATTAATGCGTAAAGTATGATTTGCCAGATTACTTAAAACCGGATCAGCAATCTTCACCAAAGTGTTTATCCATACTTGCCGGTCTTCCGCTCCCGTTGAACATTTCTTATCGCGAGCAGCTATTGGAACAAGCGCCACTACACATGCCGTACATACGGCAAACATTTTTTTCATACTCATGGTATATCTGTTTATTAACATTTATAAATCTCTCTCAAACGCATCAATGCTTCCACATAATAATAGTCTGCATAAGTCAAAGGAACATCAACCTCACTATTTGCTTTGAAATACCCAGTAGAGTGTTTTAAAATGAAATTACAATTGGTTCCTTTATCGGCCAAATATTCTGGAGAAGTTAGCGAACGTAACTGTTCCTCTGCATAAGCTAGATAACTAGAAGCATCAGATGATTTATCTAACTGGCTTAATTCTATTAAAGCTGAGGCCATGATAGAAGCCGAAGAAGCATCGCGCGGTGTATTAGGTATTTCCGGCACATCAAAATCCCAATAAGGAATCTTGTCTTCGGGCATACGTGGGTGATTCATCAGAAAATCTGCAATATGTTTGGCCTGTTGCAAATAAATATCATTACCCGTTTCACGGGCCATCATTGTATAACCATATAATCCCCAAGCCTGTCCTCTGGCCCAAGCCGACTCATCAGCATAGCCCTGACGAGTTTGTTTCCGGATTGCAACACCGCTCAGTGTATCATATGTCAGCACATGATAGGAACTATAATCAGAACGGAAATGGTTTTTAAGAGTCGTATCCGCGTGACGAGTTGCTATATTTGTAAAAGTCGAGTCACCTGTCGTACGACCAGCCCATGTCAGCAATTCCAGATTCATCATATTATCTATAATCACAAGATAAGGAGTAGGACCATTTCCCCAAGAACGAATCGCCTGTACATTCGGATTATAACGCGTAATTAACGAACGAGCTCCCTGTACCAAAATTTCTTTATATCGTTCATTACCTGTCAAACGGTATCCGTTACCATAGCTACAATACAACATGAAGCCTACATCGTGATTGGTTTTCACATACTGTACCTTCTCCAGGCGATCTGTATACAGTTCTGCATATCTCTTCAGTTCCGGATCCTTTGTGTATTCGTAAAGATACCAAAGTTCTCCGGGAAAGAAACCACTACACCACCAATAGCAGCTGCTGGTTTCCAATTTGCCATCCTTAATACTTTTTGGCAACTTACCTTCCTTTTCCTCCAAATTCTTTGCCAACAGAATGGCATGCTCTTTGGCTGCGCCGAGTCCACGATTTATCACGTTCTCTATGGGTTCCTGTGAAGACTGAACACTACAAGAAACTAAATACATAAGTGCAAATGCACATATAAGTAAAAAGAATATTTTTTTTAACATAGCTTATTAATATATTTCCAGTATACAGTCCTATTCATTACAAAATAAAATTGTATACTTATAATAGGTTCTATAAATTAGTTATTATTATAATCCAACTCTGATGCTATTGCATCATCCAAATTATCAAATGGTTCGACATTGTGCTCATATCCGGCATAACCTTTGTTTTGATTAATAATACCTTCTCTATTTCCATCAATACTCGTTTGTGGAACAGGGAAAAATATATGATATGGTGAAATGGTATACTCCACATTCGAACGGGTTTTTATTCCTGAATTATAGAAATTATTGTATTTACAAACTCTTTGCCACCAATAGCTATTGTCTGAAATGGTTTCTTCGGTATAAGTCTGACCAAACTCATCCGTCTGCCCTGTCAAAGCGAAGATATAAGAAACACGTCCCAATTCCACACGTCTCCATTCTTCCATATACAGTTCACGGGCACGTTCATCCATCACAACTCCCATATTCATTTCATCCGTAGTAAAAAGTTTTGTACAATGTGCTCGTTGACGGACAGCATTCACATCATCAGCAGCTTTTTCTTTTTCTCCTTTCCATAGATAAGCTTCTGCTCTTAACAGATAGGTTTCAGCTAAACGATACAGATACCAGTCTCCTTCACCACCTTCATAAGTTGTAGCGCTCTCCTTGGCAGGATCTTCTATCCACACTTTATAATGTGGCCAACCAAACCAATTACGAATCGTATCCGTACAAAGTAAAGTTCCATCATCTGTATACAAACGAATATTCTGGCCTGCGTAGGGACTGTTGTTCTTGAACAGATTAGGATGATTATATTTCAGTTCTTCCATGTTCATCCAATTTCCACTTTGTACATCATGACGCAAATCTGTCGGATCTCCCAACCACAATCCATATTGAGCATAGTTAGTCGGACGTATACGTGCAACTCCACGACCATATGCCTTTCTATAATCGAAATAGGTTGTACTAATATCCATACCTTGTTGACCATCAGGAGTTAAAATACCAATAGAGCCACTGGCAGGCCAAAATGGTACACAGTTACGCATCGTTTTTAGTGGGATAGAAGTACCTTCATAACCATATCGATCAATCATACAAGAAATAACCTCTTTATTGGTTATGTTCATCTTATTTTCAGGACGGTGTAAATCCCAAATCACATTACGAGTTACATTATGAACATTAGACATAGGATTTATAAAGTCTCCGAAAGGTTCTGTCATCAATTTATAACCTGAAAGATTTATCAAAGTATCTGCTTGTGCAATAGCTTTATCAAACTGGCCTGTACAAAGATAACATTTAATTAATAACTGACGGCAAGCTCCTTTGGTTATCATACCACCATATTCCACTGTTTCAGGTACATTTTGTACAGCAAACTCCAAATCTTTAGTTATCATACTTAAAATGACCGAACGTTTTGTAGATTTATAATCAAATTTAGGTCCACGTACTTCCTGGGTGAACAGAGGAACATCCTTGAATTGGAAGACCAAATCATAATATTTGATAGCCCGGTGAAAATAAGCCCTTCCCAACATTTCATTTTTCAACTCAGGTTCAATATCAGGGACATCATTAATATTGGTAATAATAGAATTAGCATATTTAATACCATTATAACCCTCATCCCAAAAATATTTCCAATAAGTTGTATTGTTATCTGATATGGCAGTAGGCGTCATATAAATATTCATATTTATGGCAGAAGACGTTGCAGAACTACGATCTGTAGTACCATTAACCCCTAAATCTGAAAAAAAGTATTCACTCAAGATAGGCGCACAATCTGCATTGCTATAATGAAAAAACATATTTCTTAAGTGTTTGTCACAAGTAGCCAAAGCTGATTCGAGCCCTTTTCTAGAAGTAAACGTATTGGAAGGTTCAAAAAATGACAACGGATCCGGTTTCAAAAAATCATCGGTACATCCTGTAGCAACCATCATGCCCAACGTCATGACTGTCAGTAATTTATTCTTTATCATAGTCTTCTTATTTCTCATTTAAATTACAACTTTATAATGTTATACCAATACCAAAATTGAACGTAATGGGAACCACATTCCCATATTCAGGATCATTACATTGATATTCTTTTGTCCAACAAGCGATATTACGGACACTCCCAGAGACACGCAATCCACTGATATGAAATTTACTCAGCCACTGCTTGGGAACATTATATTCCAATGCTATATTTTCCAAGCGAATGAAAGAACCATCTATAATACGTAAACCACCCGATGTATTAGTAGCTCCTAGGCGTGCATAATTATTGGTAGGATTGTCCGGTGTCCAATACTTCCATTCATATGTATTTCCACGTTCATAAGAATATCCGGTCGCCATAAATTCTTCCGATTGTTTCTGTCCCCATTTGGAATAGATACTTACCGAAGCCGTCAAGTTCTTCCACAATGTGAAGTCATTGCGGAATGTCCAGCGGAATTTGGGAGAAGACGAACCTAAAAAAACTTTGTCTTCATTGGAATAACGATGATTTTCCACATCATAAACATCCTTAAATTTCGGATCGCCAGGTACCTGACCATAGTTGGCTGCTTCTTCCTCTTCACCCTGCTGCCAGATGCCCTCGTACTGATAATTCCAAATTTCGTTGATATCTTTGCCTATAAACCAGCCATTTTTCTGATCGTCCAATTCTTTACGGGCAATGACATTGCCGTTTTCGTCCAAAATGTCTTCATACGTATAGTACAGATGGACAATCTTGTTACGGTTCAACGAGAATCCTAGGCTCGAACGCCATTCAAAATTATTATTCTGAATGTTCAAGGTATTGATTGTCAGTTCAAAACCCTTATTTTGTACTTCACCCAAGTTGGTTGTAATATTCGAAAAGCCGGTAATACTACTCAAACTTTGGCTCATCACCAAGTCAGTGGTAGGCATGTGATAATACTCCAAGCTGCCGCTGATCCGATTGTCAAAGAATCCAAAATCAACACCGAAGTTCCAGGATGTAGTACGTTCCCATTTCAATTTGGGATTGGCCATACGGCTTACATACAACATAGAGATGATATCGATTGTACCATCAGGCAATACATATCCATAACCACCTGTACCGCTCGTCAAGTTGGACAAAGCCGTATAGGCGCCCACGCTGCGGTTTCCGTTCGAACCCCAGCTGGCCCTCAACTTACCATAGTTCATCGGTTTCCAGTGGAAGAAATCCTCGTTGGTAAAAGTCCAACCCAACGCTGCCGACATGAAATTGGCCCAAGGATTAGCCGTACCGAAAGCCGAATATCCGTCACGACGGAAGGTATAAGTAGCCATATAGCGGTCATCGTACGAATAAAATGCACGGGCCAGATAGGCGGCACCGGTACTATGGTCGTCCGTAGAAGAAAAACTGCTCTTCATTTTGTCTGCTCCACCGGTATAGTGAATACCCAAGTCATCATTTGGAGTAAAATCACGGGCATTGATAAAATCATCCCACGAACGGTGTTCCTCCGCTTCCTGAGCCAACGTGACACTGACCTTATGCTTGTCCTTGAAAGTATAGTCCCAGTTGATGGTGCTGTTCACGAACCAGGCGAACCAAGCCTTCTGCTCACGATCTACAGCACCGTTCGTATCCGCCCAGTTTGGGTTTTCAGAAGATTCATGATACCGATTGTGATACCATTGGAAACGGGGCGTAAAGCTCAGTGTGTACTTAATGTTGAACGGCAGTTTCAATTTGGCCGTCAAAATGGAATGCAATACCGTATATCCCCTTTCCAGCTCCTGATACTGAAGGTCGAAGCGGTAATTGCTGCCGGTATTCAAAGGGTTCTCGCCCATCGGGTAACGCACCAGTTCGCCGTTCTCATCATAGGGCAAAGCAAATGGAGAATTGTCTGTCAACATACTGGAAGACGCCGATATGCCACTCTCATCCCGGTTCTGGAAGTTCACATTGACTCCAATGGTCAGGAAATCAGCCGCCGTAGCCTCCAGTTTCAGGTTAGCGCGGATGGCATTGTAGTCATCGCCAATCACATTACTCTTGGAGTCCAGATAACCCATGGAGAAATAATAATTTGTCTTATCAGTAGCACCGGAGATACTAGCCGTATAGTCCTGCTTCAAACCGGTACGGTATACTTCGTCATACCAGTTATACGTACGTCCATTGAAGTAATTAGCCTTTTCCTGATCGAACAGTGCTAAACGGCTGAGCCATATTTCATCGTCCGTACCGGTATCGGCCGACATGGCACGCCATTCATCCAATGTCACGCCATATTGTGCCAAATTTTCTTCCGTCGGACGCTTGTACATCACAGGATTGGTAAATCCGGTCTGACTGTCATACCAGTCGGAACGGAAATTCAAGTATCCTTCCGCATCATATACCCGACGCTTATAGTCGTTGGTAATAACACCGAAGTTAGCATTGAAGTTAACCGTCGGCTTGCCTTCCCTACCTTTCTTCGTTGTGATGATTACCACACCGTTGGCCGACTGTGCTCCGAAGACAGCCGCCGAGGAAGCGTCCTTCAATACATCAATCTGAGCGATGTCTTGGGGATTTATTTCGGAAAGCTCACCGGTAAAGATAACATTGTCCACCACAATCAGCGGATCGTTACCGGCCGTCAGCGAACGCTGGCCGCGAATCTGCAGCGAACCACCCCCCTTGGCCGAAGAACTGATCCCAACATTCAAGCCGGGAACACCCGTACGCAACAGATCCTGGACGTTAGTGATTCCTTCCTTCATCATATTAGTCGGCTTTACCTGGGCTATAGCACCTGTCAAATCTTTTTTACGCATGGTACCATAACCAACAACCACAACTTCATCCAAAACTTCCGTCTCTTCTTTCAAGGTAATGTTCAGGTTGTTTTGTCCGGCCTTTACCTTCAGTTCCTGGGTTGTATAACCTATATAGGTAATAGACAAAACTGCCCCTTCGGAAGCGGTCAATGTAAATCTGCCATCTACATCGGTTATCGTACCGTTTCCCGTACCTTTTTCCATGACATTGGCTCCGATAATCGGTTCGCCATTCGAATCAGTTATCACACCGGTCACTCTCTGTTTTTTGCCTTGCTGAGGAGTGTTTGTCCCTTTTTTCGCAATGACAATCATCTTGCCTTGTATCGAAAAAGTAATTCCATCTCCCAAAACGGTAGACAGCACTTTCTCCAACGAAGCATTTTTAAAATCGGCCGTCACCAGGCGGTTTTCATCGACCACATCCTTTTTGTACATAATGGAAAACTTGGACTGTTTTTCCACTTCCTTCAATACGGTTTTCAAAGGTACGTTCTTAAACTGGTACGTCACACTTTGTGCATTCATGGCTAGAGCTCCAGACAGCAATATAGCAGCCATCAGAGATCTTCCGAAATGTTTTTTGTAGTTCATACTGATTTGTTTTTCATAAAGTAAGTTAGACAAAATATCAACAATTGCGCTCTTGTTTTTCATCTCTCAATGGATATAACAACTGTCAGATGATTTACCCAACCTCCAACTCTCTATTTTTTCACAATATTTTTATCGGTTCTGACAATATAAAAAATGAGATTGAAAATTTCCGTTGTTTCTATTGAAACGTGGAAACTTCCAATCTCATAGTCTGATTAAAAATCATCCCCTAATTAATCTATTCCTAAAAACAGTCACCCCCTATTTCTTCTTGATATAAACCGAACGCCCCTGTTTCTCATAGCAGATGGAAGTAATCTGGGACAAAGCGTTCAAAATATCATCGATCGTTTCCTCGTTGCGGAGAGATATGCGAAATACCATGTCTTTCCGTATGGCCTCATCCAAATGGATGGTTACGTCGTATCGGCGAGAAAGGCGGTCCACCAGTTCCTGCAAAGATATCTTGTCGTATTCAAAGCGGCCCTCTGTCCACGACTTATATTGTTCAGCCTGTACTTTTTCCCTAGAAAACTGAAGCGTGTTCTTGTCCAGACAAACCAATTCGCCCGCACTGACGGGGATATGCCTTTCCTTATATATAATGTCGACCGCACCATTCAGCAGAGCTGTCGACACTTTCGTATCTTCGGGATAGGCACACACGTTGAATTTGGTGCCTTTGACCATTACATCATAAAAATCGGTCTTCACCACAAAAGGAACATCGCCCTGCTGCCTGGAAACCTCGAAATAGGCTTCACCCGTCAAGCGGACTTCACGGCGACCGTTGTTGTAGTCGCCCGCATAGCGTAGTGTAGAACCTGCATTCAGATATACCACCGTACCATCGGCCAGCAGCAAACGGGTCTTTTCAGCCCTACCTGTTTCCAGGGTAAAAAGATTATCGGCCGACTTCTGTACCTGATAATAGTAAACACCCATAAAACCGGCCATCAGGAAGATAAGTCCTGCAACTACAGCAGCGGCCATCCGCCCCCACAGAAGAAGACGTTTTCCACCCTTACCTCTGGCAGGACGCAACGACATACGCAGCTTCATCCTTTTCCATTCTTCGTCGACCATCGGCGACAGCTGGGGGGTAGAGAGCCATTCTTCCTCCCACTGGCGGAAAAGTTTCCCGTTCTCCGATGACATCCTGACAAAGCGGAACAGTTCTTTCTCGCCCTCGTAGTCCAATTCGCCTCTAAAATAGCGAACCGCCAAATGGTAATAATATGTAGAGTCTGTTTGCTCCATCCAATCTTTACTTCTTTTTATGATAAAACAATCTTAAGTCCTTTTACCCAACCTCTTTCTACATTATTTAACATCAAAGCCCTAACCACAACAGAATGAGCAGGTAAACATCGGGAGGATAGTGTTCCTTGAAATAGCCGGAAAAGACTTTGAGGGCCTTCGAAATGTGTTTTTCCACGGCAGTGGTCGATATTTGCAGCTTTTCGGCAATCTCCCGATTCTTCAAATGGCGGAAACGGCTCATGACGAACACTTCACGGCAACGGTCGGGCAACTGGCGAAGTACACGGCGAATCTGACCCTGCAATTCTTCGTACAACAGTTTCTGTTCGGGATCGACTCCGAAGTCCCAACAATACAGTTCTTCCTGCCCCACCGCCTGGGAAACTTCATCCAAAGGCTGCTGCTCCACCAGCTGTTTATGCTTGAGGTAATTCAGACAGGCATTGCGGACAATGACGAACAGAAGCGAGGTGACAGACACCGATTCAATCTGCATCCTCCGTTCCCAGAAGTGCATGAAGCTTTCCTGCAAGACGTCACGCACGGCCTCCTCGTCGTCCACGAAACGAAGCGCATAGCCGCGCAAGCGGGGATAATAGCTCCTGAACAGATATTCAAAAGCCCCATCATCGCCCTGCCTGACAGCCTGCAACAGTTCATGTTCATCTTTATACTTCCGCGGCATATAACACTTGTGATGGTTTCGTCCGATATAAATCTTGTTAACTTTGGCAAATATAATAAGAAATACTAAGAAAAAACAATTTCATCTATTATGTTTCTTGATTCTACTGGCCGCAAGAAGTGGAAAAGAGAGCATTTATCCAGGGTATGTAAATTAAAATATTTCAACAAAGTCATCTAACGATTGGGAAAGCGGATGCATCAAAATACAGGCGGCGGCGGGTGAATGGCTTTTTCTCCTCCCCCATAAGTATCCAAAGACAAGCAATCACTTATCTCACTGATAATCAGTATTCATTTTTTCAGGTCACATTTTCAATTTACCTGAATAGTTTTCAGGTTTTATTCAGCCGCCACCTGAATACCTTTCAGGTAGGGCCTGAAGATCTTTCAGTTTAAATCTGAAAACCTTTCAGGTATTACCTGAGAATTCTTCAGAAAGCACCTGGAAAAAACGGGCTCTGCACGAAAATATATTTATCTTTACAAAGAAAACGAGATTTTCATTTTGTACTTCTCTCAGCTTGCACTATCTTTGTCCCACCGAAACCCTATACACATTATTATATATGATAAGCATAGACGGACTGGCCATAGAGTTTGGCGGCACCACCCTGTTCAGTGACATATCTTTCGTGATCAACGAGAAAGACCGCATCGCCCTCATGGGCAAGAACGGAGCGGGCAAAAGCACCCTGCTGAAGATTCTGGCCGGCGTGCGCCAGCCCACCCGCGGCAAGGTGTCGGCTCCCAAGGACTGCGTCATCGCCTACCTGCCCCAGCACCTGATGACCGAAGACGGACGTACCGTGTTCGAGGAAGCCGCCCAGGCCTTCGCCCACCTGCACGAAATGGAAGCCGAAATAGACCGGCTGAACAAGGAACTGGAGACACGCACCGACTACGAGAGCGACAGCTACATGGAGCTCATCGAACGGGTGTCAGCCCTGAGCGAGAAGTTCTACGCCATCGACGCCACCAACTACGAAGAGGATGTGGAGAAGACCTTGCTGGGCCTCGGCTTCGAGCGGACGGACTTCAACCGACCGACGAGCGACTTCAGCGGCGGATGGCGCATGCGCATCG
>ENA-OOSB01000659-OOSB01000659.1-human-gut-metagenome-genome-assembly--contig:-NODE-659-length-14065-cov-2.527123_pt1 | contig 14065 bp, 8 predicted proteins | sample MGYA00241173_ERZ501204 | MGnify/ENA primary metagenome ERZ501204 (study PRJEB25962, sample SAMEA1965384) | human gut metagenome | biome: human gut; feature: human-associated habitat; material: faeces...
GCCGATACTTGTGCATAGTCCATGTTCGAGAGAAAAACCTCGGCACTATTCCGCCCGTCAATCATAAAGGGCGGAACCATCTGACGTTCTTCTCCCATAAATAACGAACGTCCGTTGGTTAAAGTACGGATAGGCAATCCGTTGACTTCCGTATTTTGCCGTAACCAAAGATGGGAATGTGCATCTATTATGTTAAAATCCATCATTATTCTCCTTTGTATTATGAATTAGCCCAACTGACACGCATTTGTTTTCCGATAATTTCTTGTACTTCCTTTACAAGGTTCCAATCGATGGGTTCTTCAGCGTATGTTATATTTTTCAATACATTATCTGGATTGGCCGAACTGAACAAAGTGGTGGCGATACGTGGATTGCTGACAGAATATTGAATAGCCAGTTTCTCTATAGGATAATTTTTGGACAGGCAATGTTGAACAGCTTTCCGACAGGCTTCTACCAGTGATTGGGGGGCCGGATGCCATGCAGGAACCCCACGTTGGGAGAGCAAGCCCATTGAAAGGGGGGAGGCATTGATGATGCCGATATTCTTTGATTCAAAATAATCCAGATAATCAGTCAGTTTCTCGTCATTCAGACAATAATGGCAGAAGTTAAGTACGCTTTCTACTGTTCCTGGTTCCGAGTGATCAATGACCCATTTTAAGTTTTCTAATTGCAAATCTGTGATACCTACATGTCCCACAATACCTTTCTTTTTAAGTTCTACCAGTGCAGGTAATGTTTCGTTGACTACCTGATTCATGTCTGAAAACTCTACATCGTGTACATTAATCAGATCGATATATTCAATGTGGAGTCTTTCCAAGCTTTCATAAACGCTTTCCGTTGCACGTTTTCCGGAATAATCCCATGTGTTGATTCCATCTTTTCCATAGCGTCCCACTTTGGTAGAGAGATAATATTTGTCACGTGGGATTTCTTTCAATGCTTTGCCTAATACGGTTTCGGCCTTGTAGTGCCCGTAGTAGGGAGATACATCAATAAAATTCATTCCATTCTCTACTGCTGTGTAAACAGCTTTGATACCCTCTGCTTCGCGGATATCATGAAAAACTCCTCCTAATGAAGATGCGCCGAAACTAAGATTGGAAACCCGCATACCGGTTTTCCCGATTTCATTGTAATTCATAGTTCTATTTATTTTTAGATTTATTTCCGGAATCAAAAATAGAGGAATAACCTTTAGGTATGTGGTGGAAGAGGTTGAAAAAAGTACGTAAACCTTTGCGTAAAAATAATAAGACGGTTACTTTTTATATAGTTCTCTATATTGCTGAGGAGTAACGCCTGTGATTTTTTTGAATAAGCGGTTGAAATAAGAATGGTCTTCATAAGCAAGGAGATAAGCTATGTTTTTTACAGGAATATCCTCTGTAATCAGAATTAATTGGGCTTTCTCTATTTTTTTCTGATTAATATATTGCAGCGGTGTGTTACCGACTTCTTTTTTGAAAAGACGGATAAAATGATCTTTTGAGAGGCATGAGATTGCTGCCAATGAGTCTATATCTACTGTTTTATAGATATTTTTTCGGATGTGGGACAAGACTTTTTGGATACGGTTATCGTTGACTTCCACTTTAGGTTTGGCGTCTTTTAAAAAGCGGGCAATAAGTTGATATACTATACCTCTGGATTCGACTTTGTCACAGAAGGTACGCTGTTTATTTTTAATGATGTTTCTGATTAATGTGGGGTTGTTGTCATAGCTTGTCGGGTCGGATTGAGGAAGCTGCATGGTAGGATTTATTTCACATAACCTTTTAATAAGTGGTAATTCCAGGTTGTCCGCAGGTATTTCTATCGGGAAATTCCAATCTTCCAGAATGCCGGATTCTGATTGATGGTCTTCATATATATGGAGATAATAATGAGTGAAATGAGAATTGCACTGATAACTATGGGTAGTGAATGATGGCACCAGATATAGATGATGTGGTTTTAGTTCCTGTATTCCGTCGGGAAATATTATTTGGGCAGTTCCTTCCATTATATAATAGAGTCTGGTAAAAGGGCTGCTTACGTTTTTCCAGTTCCAGTCTGCATTGTGAATGGCTAGTCCTACATTTAATATAAGTAAATGTAATTGGTCGATTGATTGTGTCATATTCCTTAAGGTATTAGAATGAAAGATTCAGTTTCGTACAAAGTAAGCAAAAGTATATATATAATCCAATGGGAAATCGATATTTTCATATCAAATCACCTGTTTTGGTATTCGTTTTTGAATTATCTCAGGTAAAAGTCGATATTGTCCTACATAATGGCGCATTTGGATAATATAAATTGGTTTCAACTCTGTATATTTGCACTATTGATAATTGAAAAATATATAAAGCAATTATACTATGAAAGCAAAACATTTTCTTTTGGCTTCGGCTTTGTTGCTTTGGGCGGGAGTTTTGGAGGCTCAGACTTACCAGGTACCTGTTTCAGAGAAAAATGAAAAAATGCAGGAAGGAGAGTTCGAACCTACTTGGGAATCATTGCAGAACTATAAAGTTCCTGAATGGTTTAGAAATGCCAAATTTGGTATTTGGGCACATTGGGGACCGCAATGTGTGGAAGGGTCCGGCGACTGGATGGCGCGTTCTCTCTATTTGGAAGGTTCGCACGAGTATAAGCACCATGTGGAACATTATGGCCATCCCTCTGAAGTGGGCTTCAAGGATATATTGCCTTTGTTTAAAGCCGAGAAATGGGATCCGGACAAATTGGTTTCCTTTTATAAGAAGATTGGTGCCCAGTATTTCTTCTCTTTAGGTAATCACCATGATAATTATGATTTATGGGATAGCCAATATCAGGAATGGAATTCCGTGAATATAGGTCCTAAGAAGGATATATTGGCGGGCTGGGCTGAAGCTGCAAAGAAAAACGGTCTTCCATTTGGTATCAGTTTTCATGCGGATCATGCGTGGAGCTGGTATGAACCGGCTCAACGATACGACCGTCATGGCGAGAAGGCAGGTGTACCCTATGATGGATGTTTGACTAAAGAAGATGGTAAGGGTAAGTGGTGGGAAGGCTACGATCCTCAAAAACTTTATGCACAGAATCACCCGTTAAGCGCTGGAAGTTGGGCTGACGGTATGATTCACCGTCAATGGGCATGGGGAAATGGTGTTTGTATTCCTACTCAAGAATATGTGACAAACTTTTATGATCGTACAATTGATGCAATAAACCGTTATAATCCTGATTTGATTTATTTTGATGTGACTGGTGTACCGTTTTATCCTATCAGTGATGCGGGTTTGAAGATTGCCGCACATTTTTATAATCACAACATGGTTGCTCGTAAGGGGGATTTCAGTGCTGTTATGTTTGGTAAAATTCTTACCGATGAGCAACGTAAAGCTTTGGTATGGGATGTGGAAAGGGGATCTCCCAATAGTATTTATGAAGAGCCATGGCAGACTTGTTCTTGTTTAGGCGGTTGGCATTATGATACCAGATTGGCGGAGAACGGTTGGTATAAGAGTGCTTCCGATGTAGTGAAACTATTAGTGGATGTGATCAGTAAGAACGGGAATTTGTTGCTTAGTGTTCCTCTTCGGGCTGACGGAACTTTTGATGAAAAGGAAGAAGCCATTTTAAATGAATTTGGTGACTGGATGAGTATGAATAAAGAGGCTATTTATGATACACGTCCGTGGAAAGTTTTCGGAGAAGGTCCGATAGCCAATGCTGATATCAAGATTAATGCTCAAGGTTTCAATGAAGGTGCTTACACTAAAGCCACTGCATCTGAAATCCGTTTTACTCAAACCAAGAAATATCTCTATGCTACAGTTCTTGCATGGCCGGAAGAAAAGCAAGTTGTCATTCAATCGCTGGCAACGGGAAGTGAGTTGTACCCTGATAAAATTACTAAAATTGAGTTGTTAGGTTATGGAAAGGTATTTTTTACTCGTACAGCGCAAGGAGTTGTTATTGATATGCCTGATGTACAGTTGAATAAGATTGCTCCCGTATTTAAGATAAAGAAGTGAATATAGCATAAAGTAGGTTTATTTATCGGCTTTTTTAGGTCGGTAAGCCCTTGTTATGTCTTGAAAATTAACCCAATAATCAATAGAATAATGAAAAACAGATTAGAATGTATGCAGTCAATAAGATTCTTGGCGGTCTTGTTGATGTGTTGCCTGAGCTATACTACTTGGGCACAGACACAGAGTAATGTCAATGGTTTGGTTACTGATTTTTCCGGTGAGCCGTTAATTGGGGTCAGTATCTTGGTTAAAGGTACTTCCAATGGAACTGTTACTGATTTGGATGGCAAATTTTCTCTGTCTGCTGAAATGGGAAACATGCTCCAGATAAGTTATGTAGGTTATATTTCGCAAGAAGTAAAGGTGGAAAGTGACAAGTTACTTCGTATTATAATGGAAGAAGATACAAAAAAGTTGGAAGAAGTAGTTGTGATTGGATATGGAACACAGAAAAAGGTGAATTTAACGGGAGCCGTAGCTGCTGTTTCAGCTGAAGACTTGGCTAGTAAACCTGTTATGAGTACTGCTCAAGCACTGGCAGGTTTGGCTCCAGGTTTAAGTGTATTGCAAACTTCAGGTCGTCCCGGACAAGGAGCAACTGTTAAAATTCGTGGAACTGGTACATTTTCAAAAGCTGGAACAGATCCATTGGTCTTGATTGATGGTTTATCAGGTAACATTGATGATGTAGATCCTAATGATATTCAGAGCATTTCTTTTTTGAAAGATGCAGCTTCTGCTTCTATTTATGGTAATCGTGCTGCTAATGGGGTTATCTTGATTGAAACAAAGAAGGGTGCACAAGGTAAAACGACTATTACATATAGTAATTCTTTTGGTTGGCAACAGCCTACGGAATTGCCTGATTTTTTACCATCATGGGAATATGCGGAATATTATAATATGGCTATGCGGAATATGGGTAAGCAGGAAGCTTATTTACCTGAACAGATTCAAAAGTATAGAGATGGATCTGATCCGGATAATTATCCGAATGTAAATCACTTAAAATGGCTGTTGGAATCCGGTTCTGGTTTTCAACACCAACATAATCTTAGCATACAAGGAGGAAATGCTACGACGAGTTATAATTTATCAGTAGGTTATAGAAATCAGGAAGGAATGACGGCAAAAACGTCTAATGAAAGAATGACTGCACTGTTTACTATGAAAAGTGAAATCGCCAAAGGGCTGATGCTTAATTTGAATATTAATGCTTATAATAATAAATATAATGCTCCTAATGGCGAACCACAAAGTATTGATGGAATGATAGGATATGCTGTTCGTCAGGGACCTATTTATGCCGGGCAAAAGTCGGATGGAAGTTTTGGATATCAGGATAATTATAGTCCGGAAGCGTGGTTGGCGAGTGAATCTTTTGTGCAGAATGTGAGTAGAAATATAAGTGCTTCCGGACAATTGACATGGAATACTCCTGTAGACGGACTTTCTTTTATAGGCAAAGTAGGGATGAATTACTGGACTAAATATGATAAAGCCTACCGGGCTGATACTTATTTTGATGAGAGTAAGACAGTGGGACCCGCTACTTTAAATGTATGGACTGCAAATAATACGTATACTACTTTTGAAGCATTAGCTACTTATGAAAAACAAATTAAAAATCATACCTTTAAGTTATTGGCGGGTACTTCTGTGGAACAATCTAATAATAAAGGTTTGAAAGGTTATAGAAATACGTTTCCTAATAATTATTTGTATGAATTAGGTTCTGGAGATAAATCAACAGCTACTAATGATAGTTCATTGGAAGAATATGCGTTGCTTTCTTTTTTCGGGCGTATAAATTATGCATGGAAAGATCGTTATTTATTAGAGGTTAATTTGCGCTATGATGGATCGTCACGTTTTGCGGACGGTCATCGTTGGGGACTTTTCCCGTCAGTTTCTGCAGGGTGGAGAATCTCTGAGGAGGACTTTTGGAAGAATGCGGCAGTTTCAGCTGTAGTTGATAATTTGAAATTGCGTGCTTCCTATGGTGTACTTGGTAATCAAAATATAGGTGTTTATCCTTACCAACAGATTTATGAACTTGGACATGATTATCCTTTTGGAAATCCGGCAACTCTTCAGTCTGGGGCTTACATGAAAACCTATAATAATCCGGAAATTACTTGGGAAAAGACGGCTATAACGGATATTGGTTTAGATTTTAGTTTATTGAATGGACGTTTTAGTGGAACATTGGATTATTTTTATAAATATACTTCGGACATTTTAGCACCTGTTGAGGTGTCTAGTATTATGGGACGTGAAGTCGGACAATCTAATGTTGGAGCTGTTTCGAACGAAGGAATTGAAGTAAATCTGACTTATAACGGACAAATAGGACGTGATTTCCGGTTTAGTATTTCTCCTAATTTTACATGGGTAAGAAATGCAGTTGAGAAATTGGCGAACGGAGCTACCGAAGAAATTAATAATAACAGAATTGTAGGGCAACCGATAGGTATTATATATGGGTATGAAACTGATGGACTGTTTGTAGACCAGGCGGAAGTAGATGCGGCTACCGAACAATTGGTAAGTAAGTCAGGACTGAAACCTGGTTATGTGAAATACAAAGATATTAGTGGTCCCGACGGGGTTCCCGATGGTAAGGTAGATGCGCAATATGATCGTACCGTATTGGGAAGTACTACCCCGAAGTTTTATTATGGTTTGAATCTTTCCACTTCTTATAAAGGTTTTGATTTTTCAGCTTTGTTACAAGGGTTAGGAGGTCATAAGCGTTTGATAGGATCTTATATGGCTTATGCATTCTACAACGGTGGACAGATACAGAGATGGCAGGCTGAATCTTGTTGGAAGGAAGAAAATCCTGATAAATGGGCTGAATACCCTCGATTGGAAACTTTGAATATGAACGACACTAATCTTCAAACTTCTGATTATTGGGTCCGTAATGCTAGTTTCTTACGAGTAAAGAATATACAAATAGGATATACATTCCCCAAAGCATGGACTAAAAAAATAGGTTTGGAAAATGTGCGTGTTTATGTAAGCGGACAAAATCTGTTTTCTTTCAATAGTTTCTATAAAGGTTGGGATCCGGAAAATGAGATAGGAACAGGGGATTCTCCCTCTTATTATCCGGTCAATAGTATTTATTCATTCGGATTTAATTTCAAGTTCTAAGTAAATCATTCAATTAAGAATCATTATGAAAAATATATATAATACATTAGGAATGACAAAGGCTTGTTTATGTGCTTTGGCTATATCACTAGTAACAACTGGTTGCTCGGATTTATTAGATAAGGAGCCACCTTCAGCAATTTCTGATGGTAGTTTTTGGACTGGTGAAGGGGATGCCATGTTGGCATTGACAGGATGTTATCGTTTCCAGACTGGTTGGTCGCATGATGATTTTGCTACGCCACAAGGGTTGCTTTATTTGGATTTTGCAGGTGGAAATGGAACAGAAAAGGAAAATTTTTCAACTTTAATGGCTAGTTCCAATACGGTGGCTACTAATGGCAATTTACGTTGGTATTGGGGAAATGCATATACGCAAATAGCTAAGTACAACACTTTTCTAGAGAATATTACGGATTGTCCGATGGAAGAATCTAAAAAAGAACAGTGGTCTGCCGAAGTGAAGTGTTTACGAGCTTATTTCTTTTTAAATTTGGCATTTTATTATAAGGATGTTCCTATGCCTTTGAAAACTCTGTCGGTGGACGAAGCGAATTCTATTTCTCAAACACCTCAGGCTGAAGTCTATTCGCAAGTGGAGAAGGACTTGAAGACTGCTATAGACTTGTTGCCTGTCCAATATTCCTCAGAGGAATATGGCCGGTTTACTAGGGGGGCAGCTAAGGTACTTTTAAGTCGTCTTTACTTAGCGCAAGAGAGATGGGTAGATGCTGCTACTGTTTTACGTAGTGTGATTGATTCGGGAATATATGAATTGGATCGTCGTAATGGAGAGGACAGCTATGAGAAACTTTTTCAAATAGGAGGTGAATATAGCCCTGAGATAATATTTTGTATTATGGGGATAAAGGATCTATATACTAATTCACGTTATCAATATTTATATCCTGAAGCTGCTTATGGAGGGTGGCATCAGTTCTCACCATATAACGAATTAGTGAAAGAATATTTTTGTGCAGACGGCAAGGATATTAAGACTTCTGAGGTTTATGATGAGAATGATCCTTATGTTAATCGGGATTTGCGTTTGTATGCTTCTATTTTTTTACCTCCTTTGGGAAGTTATGAGGGAACTAAGTATAATGATATAATTTATGATTGCTTTAAGGGGGCTAATACTGCAGATAGCTATAATAAGTTTGCCTTATTTAATGGATATTGTCCGAAGAAAGGTTGTGATCCGTCTATAACTAATAATTTAGGTTCTACTCCCACTTATACTCCTATAATGCGTTATGCTGAGGTCTTATTAAGCTATTTGGAAGCGGTAAATGAATCGCAGCCGAATGCAGTAGACCAGAACTTATTAGATCTGACTATTAATGATATACGTGATCGTGTGAAATTGGTTGGAATAAAAAAGACAGACGTAGCAACACAGGAACTTGTTCGTGAAGCGGTTCGTAAAGAAAGACGTGTGGAACTGGCATTCGAGGGGCTTCGATATTATGACGTGTTACGTTGGGGCATTGCCGAGAAAGAACTTAATCATACATTTACCGGAGTAAAATTGTCGGATGATCCGCAAGCTCGTAATTATAGAGGAAGTGGTGTTACGGCTTCTCCTGTAGATGAAGATATGTATTATCAGTTTGAAAAACGTACATGGTCTGCACATAACCGATATTTTCCTATTCCTCAAAATGATTTGAATGTGAATAAAAATCTGAAACAGAATGAAGGGTATAATTAAGCAGGCATAAGTTTAAGATAAGATGAAAGAAAATGGATATGAAATGAAAAGATATGACTACCCGGTAAAAAGATATTGCCAGACAATGGATTTGAAGGATGATCCGGAGATGATAGCGAAGTATCGGGAGTATCATAGTAAGGCGAAGTCATGGCAGGAGATCAGAGAGGGGATCCGTTCAGTTGGTATTTTAGAAATGGAAATATATATATGCGGTAATCGATTGTTCATGATTGTCGAAACTCCTATTGATTTTGATTGGGAATCTGCTATGGCTAAACTCGCGACTTTACCTCGACAGCAAGAATGGGAAGACTTTGTATCGATATTCCAACAGTGTAGGAAAGGGGAACTTGCTAAAGAAAAATGGAGTATGATGGAGCGTATGTTCTATCTATATGAATAATTTGAAAAGAGAGGGAACTGATGAAGTATTCTCTTTTTCCTCAAAATATAATAGAAGGCATATTGAATAATTTAGTGATTAAAAGATTGTACAACGGCGTGGGATAGAAAAAGAAATGCTTGTTTTATCAATACCCATTGCTTATCATCGGAAAGCCAATAAGTTGATAAAAGTGGGTGATTGGTAGTGTTATCAATACTGAAATTTTTGAGCCTTCGTTTCTTCAGGTATAGACAAAACCCTCGAAATTATCTAATTTCGAGGGTTTTGTCTGTTTCTATATGGAATGTTGTGCGCGTGATAGGACTCGAACCTACACGTCTCACGACACCAGATCCTAAGTCTGGCGCGGCTACCAATTACGCCACACGCGCGACATTGCTTTCGGTAAGCGGGTGCAAAGATAAGGAATATTTCTTAAGTACCAAAGATTTTTAGGAAATTATTCTTTGTGGTTATGTAAATATTCACGTGCAGTCTCAATAATTGTATCCACATTGCGTTGCATATCCTCTGAGGTCATATTGACTTTGATGTCCGGATCTATACCAAATTCCAGATGTTGCATATTCGCATCGTACATTGGACTGGCCGAGAAGCGGACAGACCAGCCATTGGGCAGTTCAGAAGAGAAGGGCAGACCAGAACCGCCACCTGTTTTGTCACCGATGATGGTTACTTTGGGTAGTATTTTCATTCTGTTCACAAAATCATTGGTGGCGCTGAAAGAGCGGCGGTTAGTCAGCACTACTGCTTGTTTTTGCCAGCGTACGCGATCTAGTGACGGTTCCAGCCAAACAGCTTTAGGAGTTGAGAAATCATTGTGTCCCGGTCCGGTTTTATGGGACATATAGCCTACCAACACTTTTTCATTCGTGAAACGTGCGGCTAATTTCTCGGCTGTGGTAAGGTTACCACCGGAATTGTTTCGCACATCAATAATCAATCCATCGCAAATAGCCAGCTTGTTTAGAATCTCGTCCAAATTTCCTTCGCCGATACCTGATTGGAAACTGCCACAATAAATATAGGCTATGTTATCCTCGAATACCTGATACTTCATGCCTGAGGATTGGGCATAGTCCTTACCTAGATAGACACGTTGGATGCTGTCGCTGAAATTGGCCGGATAGCTGTCAAACCATTCACGATATTGGGAGTACTCCAGTTTGGAAGACAGATTTACGTGTCCGTCACGCAACTCGTTCAGCATATCTGCCAGAACTTCGAATAACTGTTCATTATTCATGCCTTTTGATATTCTCTGTTTGTACTGGCTATATATTTCATTCCAGTCCAATCCGTATTCCTGCTTTTTATAGTCAAGGAAACAATACTGGCGGTCGATAGTCTGCCATAACGCTTCGAAGTTGCCTTCGGGGGAGTTGTCGTATTCGTCCTCCGTGATGCACGAAGTAAATAATACAACAGACAATAACAGACTGATAAAAAAATAACTATTTCTTTTCATTCTCTATATTAATAAGGGCTGACCCGGCTGGGCATCGCCACTTTGTTCTTACCTTTTAATAAATAGAAGTTTTTCACGAAACCTATCATAAAGGCGTGTGACCATATATGACTTTTCAGATTATTGACTTTCGCCTGCTGGATATCACATAGGTATCCGAAACGCATATTGACTGACCGGATAGGAAAATCCAATGTAACCAATTGCCGCAAGGAAGGTTGGTTATGCAGGGAAGTGAACAGCACATTCTTGCCGCCATTCTTTAAACTGAATATCTCATAATAAGATTGTCCGTATTCCGGGGAAAACATAACCCCCATGACAGGCAAATTGGCTTGATAACGGGCTATCAGCGGATAGTTACCGATATGGAACCGATAGATGACCATACCCGATGCCGCCAGATTGACATATGCTTTGGCTTGGGCAGGATTATTAGAATTTCGCATGTTATAGATGAATCCGCCGTTCAAGTCCAGCATGGGACCCGCCAGTATCTTCAAGTTTTCTGTCAGCCGGAACTGGTAATGCAGTGCATAATTCCAATTGACCATACCTGACATTTCGTTACTTGTTTCTGCTTTATTCTCAGTCAGGGACAGATTGGCTTGGAACAGACTTTGAACAGATACGTTGCCATTCATCAGTTTGGTCATGCGCATACTTTCACGCAGGATACGAATTTCGGGTCCGGTATATTCCATCGGTGAAAGATAGGTGTCCAATATATTTGTAAAACCGACACCGTAAAGAGTAGCCCTCATAACGTAGCGGTTTGCTCGTAAGCTGTCTTCCTGAGCCTGTGAAGGCAGACCAAGAAACAGGGACAGTAATAATAGGAGAATTTTTTTCATTTCTTAAAACAGTTTCATCTGGCCGGTAATTTCATCAATGATATCTGTTTCACTCTTACCATGATCCGGATCTTCAATTTCAGCAGCTTCTTCATTTTTATCAGTCCCCTCTTCCGCACCGTCCTCTTCTTTGGGAGGTTCGGGAAAACGTAAAGGCTCCAGCTCGTTTATTTGTTCAATGTTGTAAGTACTGATTCGTTTTCCTTTCGCTTTGAAACTCTTAATTCCGATGAATTCGTCCACATCTATTTCCAATGGATCACGGAAACTATCATGTCCTCCGAATATGACTTGTATGCGTGGATAAACCACACAAGTAAGCAATATAGAACGGCTTTCCTTGTTCTCGCCCAAATAATTGAGACGGCGTGAAGTGGATTCAAAAGTGAATCGTTTCAGATAAGGATATCCTTGATCGGCATCAAATAAAGCGGCAGACCATACCTTGTTGGCGTCGAACTTCTCAATGATGCGGATTCCCGGATCATAATGATTATTCAAATCGAAGTTACTAGTATAGAATTCTCCATTTTCATGGACTATTAAAATCAATTCGTCACTTTGGAATTCTCCCAGATATTCACCGCGTCCGTCATAGTTCAAGCGGAGCACATCCCGGTCAAACCATACTTTTCTTCCACCCAAAGTAGAGCCGCCACGTTGTTTTAAGGCTATTTTATGTACTTCGTATTTAGACAGGATATTGCCCATGGACTGGCGTCCCTTGATATTGATGTCACTGAAATCTTTTTCATATATGATTTTTTTGATACGTGGATTCGGTTTTAAGGTAATCTTGATAACCTCTGCTTCTCCATTAGGATTGGCTGTAAAGTAAACAATACGTGAGCCGGGTGTACCTTGCGTTACATCATATTCACGGTCACGGGTGATGGAGGTAATGTTGAACCGTTTGATATAGTGAAACCCTTCTTTTCCATCACGATAAACCACATTGTATATGGTACGTTTGTCGTTTTTCTTGAAGATATTGACATAGAGAACATTCTTGCCGACAAACATTTTGTCTGTTACGCGAACTACTTTATATTTGCCGTCTTTATAGAAGATAATCACATCGTCTATGTCTGAACAGTTGGCTATAAATTCATCTTTTTTCAAGGTGGTGCCGATAAAGCCTTCTTCGCGGTTGATATAGATTTTTTCTTTATCTTCCACTACCTTCGCCGCCTCAATGGTATCGAAGTTACGCAACTCTGTACGGCGGGGGTATTGTTTGCCATATTTATCTTTCAACATCTGATACCAGTCAATGGTATATTCTACGATATGTGCCAGATGATTGTTTATTTCTTCAATCTGTTCCTTGATACGGGCTATGTTTTCATCTGCTTTATCCTTGTTGAACTTCAGAATTCGGGCCATCTTGATATCCAATAACTTCAGAATATCCTCTTTGGTCACTTCACGGATAAATTGCGAATAGAAAGGAGTCAGCCGTTCATCAATGAACTCGCAGGCGGCGTCTGTATTTTCGGATTGCTCGAACTTTACTTCCTTATAAATCCGTTCTTCGATAAAGATTTTTTCCAATGATGCGAAATGAAGGTTTTCAAGCAATTCTCCTTTGTGTATTTCCAACTCTTGACGAAGCAGGGACAACGTGTTGTCTGTGGCTTTTTTAAGGACGGCACTGACAGTAAGGAAGTGGGGCTTCTTTTCATCAATAACGCAACAATTGGGGGATATGCTTACTTCACAATCAGTAAATGCATAGAGCGCGTCCAAGGTTTTGTCCGAGGATACTCCCGGAGCAAGGTGCACTAGGATTTCCACTTTTTCAGAAGTAAGATCTTCTACTTTCCGAATCTTGATTTTTCCCTTTTCACTGGCTTTGACAATAGAGTCGCATACCCCCGGGACAGTCTTTCCGAAAGGCACTTCGGCTATGGACAATGTTTTGTTGTCTATTTTATTGATTTTAGCACGTACCTTCACCATTCCGCCGCGTTCTCCATCGTTGTAGCGGGATACATCAATAGAGCCTCCTGTCTGGAAATCGGGATAGAGTTTGAATTCCTCACCACGCAAATAGGCAATGGAGGCATCACACAGTTCGTTAAAATTGTGTGGTAGGATTTTGGAAGAAAGGCCCACAGCAATACCTTCTACTCCCTGAGCGAGCAAGAGCGGGAATTTGACAGGTAGGGTGATCGGCTCTTTGTTTCGTCCGTCGTATGACGCTTGCCATTCGGTGGTTTTGGGATTGAAAACCACGTCCAATGCAAATTTGGATAGACGTGCTTCGATATAACGGGGGGCAGCGGCACCATCTCCTGTCAGTATGTTACCCCAGTTTCCCTGACAGTCTATCAACAGATCCTTTTGGCCTAGCTGTACCAACGCGTCGCCTATGGAAGCATCGCCGTGCGGATGAAACTGCATGGTATGTCCTACAATGTTTGCAACTTTGTTATA
>ENA-OOSB01000666-OOSB01000666.1-human-gut-metagenome-genome-assembly--contig:-NODE-666-length-13874-cov-2.215428_pt1 | contig 13874 bp, 10 predicted proteins | sample MGYA00241173_ERZ501204 | MGnify/ENA primary metagenome ERZ501204 (study PRJEB25962, sample SAMEA1965384) | human gut metagenome | biome: human gut; feature: human-associated habitat; material: faeces...
CGGTCGTTGTAGAACGGTCGGCTGTATTCCGTCAGTACAATAGACAGAGATGGCTTGACATACCGATGCTGGAACGCATCGTCGAGGAGAATCAAGTTGATTTCCGGGTGCTCTATCAGCAATTGTTTTATGCCGTTTACTCTCTTTTCGCATACGGCAACTTGTATGTCGTTGCGGAATTTCTGATAAATTTGGTATGGCTCGTCGCCAATGTCTGCAGGAGACGAGTGTTGAGAGGCAAGAACGAAGCCTGATGTTTGCCGCTTGTACCCACGGCTGACAACGCCAATCCTGTATGAATTGCGCAAAAGGTTTATGATATATTCTGTATGCGGCGTTTTGCCAGTGCCTCCAACAGCGATGTTGCCAATTGAAATTACGGGAATGTCGAAACTTTCCGATTTGAGTGCCTTCCAATCGAAAAGCTTGTTGCGCGCATATACCCCTGCACCATATAAATAGGACAGTGGGGTAAGAAACGCGTTTGCTAATTTATGTATGTCAATAGAAAAATTCATTAGTACAAACAAATATCTTCCATTCTACATTGTATACGGTCCTTATTGAGTATATCCTGAACCGTGAGTGCATATCTTAACAATTCCGGGTTGTAGGATTGCTGCATCCGTATTGTGGCAGATTTCTCAATAGTTGCATAAAGCAAGTTGATAAAGTCAGGTTTGAATTCAGGATATATCTTTACCTTGAAATCTCTTCCAAGCTTGGCTTTGTTTGCAACCCATTTTGTTGCATCCTCAATCCCTCCGAATTGGTCCACAAGGCCAATTTCCTTTGCAGATTCTCCATCCCAGACACGGCCTTCAGCAATGGCTTTGATTTCATCTGTGGTCTTGTGTCTGCCTTTTGCGCAACGGGCCACAAACAGTTCGTAGCCACGGTTTACATTGCGCTGAATGGCATTGCGTTGAGTTGGGGTCAGCGGCTCAAATGCCGACAGATTGGAGTTTGGCGAGGTCGACACGAAATCAGCCGTAATGCCGAGTTTGTCATTGGCAAGACGTTTTACATTCGGGATCATTCCATAAATGCCGATAGAGCCGGTTATTGTTGTCTTTTCAGCAAAAATACGGTCTGCTCCTGCTGAGATGTAGTATCCTCCCGAGGCTGCATAATCACCCATTGACACGGCAAATGGCTTATTCTTGCTCTTGAAGAAATCAAGGGCTTCCCAAATTTGCTCAGATGCGAAAGCGCTTCCTCCAGGAGAGTTTACGCGTAAGACGAGTCCCTTTACAGACTTGTCGTTTGCCAATTTGATAATCTCAGGGACAATGTCCTTGGAGTTTATGCCGGAAGAGTTTCCGTCAACGTTGATTTCTCCTTCAGCATAAACGATGGCGATGTGTTCACCGCTGGAATTGTCTGTGATTACAGAATTCATAACGTCTGACGGACTGACAAAATTCAAATCGTCAGTTTCTGTGATGCCGACAAGTTTGCGCAGCTTGGATTCAACCTGGTGCTCATAGCAAAGTTCGTCGACAAATTTCTTTGAAACAGCAATTTTGGCATCTTGGAAAGCTCCAATACTGTCAGAGTATGCTTGAACATCGTCGGCGTTTAATTTTCTGGAAGAGGCAATGTCGGAGGTTATGTTTTTCCAAATGCTTCCAATGAAAGCCGATGTCTGTTGCTTGTTGGCTTCGCTCATCTGCGTGAGCATAAACGGCTCGACGGCACTTTTGTAAGTGCCCACACGGATTATTTGCATCTCCACTCCAATTTTGTCGAGCAGACCTTTGTAAAAAAGGATGGAGCTGGTAAGGCCATGGATGTCGAGGGCTCCGGCTGGATTTAAAAATATTTTGTCGGCGACAGATGCAGCGTAATAGTCGCCTTGTGCAATGTCGTTTCCATAGGCGTAAATCCATTTGCCAGATTTTTTCTTGAATGAAATCAATGCATTGCGTATTGCGGTAGCAGAGGCTACTCCCATTCCTGCGCCATCGCAATTTATGTAGATTCCTTTAATGTTGCTGTCGGTGCTTGCGTGGTCAATTGCGCCAAGAATTTCATAGAGGTTGCTGGCGTTGCCGTCGTTGTTGACCAATTCTTGCAATGATTTGTTATAAGGTTTGTCTGTGATTGACCCCGACAAATCAATGCGTAGAATAGCATTGTCGCCGATTGTTGCAATTGGCGATATCGTAGACGAGGCAAGCGAGGAAATCATTGCTATGCCTGAAAAGAATATAAATATTCCTATGACAAAAAATGCTATCCATGTGCCCGTGAATGCACCTAAAAGAGATGATACGAATTTGTTCATAATATTCGCTGTTAGTCAAACTTCTTTCTTCTGAATATGAAATTCCTGCCGAGGTATTTTTCCCGCACAATAGGATTTTCGGCAAGTTCTTCCGATGTGCCTTGAAAGAGAATCTTTCCTTCAAACAGCAGATAAGCGCGGTCTGTGATGCTGAGCGTCTCAGGCGCATTGTGGTCTGTTATGAGGATTCCGATGTTTTTCTCCTTCAATTTGTATACGATGTACTGAATGTCCTCCACTGCAATTGGGTCGACACCAGCGAAAGGCTCGTCAAGCATGATAAACTTGGGGTTGATGGCAAGACATCGTGCTATTTCAGTTCGTCTGCGTTCTCCACCTGACAATTGGATTCCCAAGTTTTTACGCACTTTCTGCAGTCTGAACTCAGAAATCAGACTTTCCAGTTTCTCCGCTTGATATTCTTTCGTCGTGTCGGTCATTTCAAGGACAGCCCGTATGTTGTTCTCTACACTTAACTTGCGGAACACGGAGGCTTCCTGTGCCAAATAACCGATGCCATACTGCGCCCGTTTGTATACAGGAAATTTGGTAATGTCCACATCGTTAAGGAAAATCTTGCCTTCGTATGGGGTTATCAGTCCAGTTGTCATATAGAAAGTTGTTGTCTTTCCGGCTCCGTTAGGACAGAGCAGACCCACAATCTCTCCTTGTTTTACATTTATGGAAACGTGATTGACCACCGTGCGTTGGCGATATTTCTTGACCAGATTTTCCGTGCGTAGCATCATTGGACCATCGCAGCGCGTAAGTTTCTCAACCATTTCGGCTTTTTCTTTTCCAACCGAATGGTTTTTAGCGGCAATGACTTTGCGTTCTATCGTATTTACAATATTTCGTATAGACATTGTGTCAATCCTCCTTATGCGCGTTTATGCGACCTTCGATGTATTCTTTAAGCAGTTTTATGGCTACAGTGTTGTTTCCGCCTTGAGGGATAATCAAATCTGCATATTTCTTTGCCGGTTCGATATATTTGTTGTGCATAGGCTTCAAAACGCGTTCATATCGCTCCACAACAAGTTCTGGCGTACGCCCGCGCTCAATGCAGTCTCTGTTTATGACACGAATCAGACGGTCGTCGGCATCTGCGTCGACAAAAACCTTGATGTCCATCATATTGCGCAACCGCTCATCGCTGAACACAAGAATACCCTCTACTATGACAACATCGCGGGGCTGCATCGGGACTGTTTCTGGCTGTCGAGTGCAGGTGAGATAAGAGTAGGTCGGGACTTCTATGTTTTTGCCGTTTTTTAAGTCTTCAAGTTGTGAAATCAATAGTTCCCAATCAAAAGCAGCCGGTTCGTCGAAGTTGATTTTTTGTCTTTCTTCAACAGGAATATGGCTGGAATCTTTATAATACGAATCTTGGGGAAGTACAGATACTTCACCTTGAGGGAGGGCTTCCACTATTTTTTTTACAACCGTGGTCTTACCAGAACCGGTGCCGCCGGCAATGCCAATTATAATCATACAACGTTGTTTTTTCAAATGCTTTTACAAATGTAATCAAAATTTGTTTTATGACGTAATTATTCACTGGAATATGTTGAAATAAGGCAAAAAAAACAATCCGATACTGTCGCTGTTGCAACAATATCGGATTATTTGTATCGGATTGTGGTGTTGTTACTTAAGTAAGTCTATTGACCTGCGGAGGAATTTGTCAAGATCTTCTCCACGAAGCAGATTGTTGCCAAGAAGCGCAATGTCGATGATTTGGCGGATGGCAGGGACAGTGTCGGCATATGTCTTGATGTCGGCATTTTCTTCGTTGCGCAAAGATTCGGCTTTTGCCTCATGCTCTGCTGCCTGCATCTTCTCGTCGTCAGTGGCGTCTTTCTTTTCGCGGAGTGCCTGTGCCGCTTTGTTCTCGACGTCAATAGCCGTTTCAATTGGCGACACTTTTTCATTCAGCGATGCCTTGGCTTCATCAAGCAGCCGCTTGACAACAGGATGCTCGGTGTTGAGTACGAGATTGTATGAATCTGGCATTTCGCCATAGAAACTCATTCCTGGTTGCATTGCTGCCATTTCTTTCATTCGGCGCATATATTCGCTTTGTGTAATCTGCACTGGTTGCGACTCGCTGCCGAGCGACTCAAAAGAAACAAGAAACTCGGTCTTGTCGACATGCGGAATCTGGCAGCGGAACAACTCAGAGAAGATGTTGCGTTCTGCAGGAGTCATAGCCGACACCTTGCGTTCCTCTTTTACAATCAGATTCTCAACAATGTCGCTGTCAACGCGTACAAAACGAGATTTCTCGAGTTTGTGTTCGAGCAGTCCGACAAAGTGATTCCCAAGTTGGTCGTTGATGAGCAGCACGTCGTAGCCCTTGTCTTTGGCGGCTTTGATGTAGCTGTATTGAGCAGTCTTGTCGGTTGCGTACAGATAGACGAGGTTGCCGTCTTTGTCGGTCTGGTTGGCGGCGATAAGCTCCTTGTATTCATCAAGTGTGAACTTCTTATCCTCGACATTGGCGAGAAGAGCGAATTTCATTGCTGCGTCGCAGAATTTTTCATCCGACAGCATACCGTATTCGATAAATATCTTGATGTCGTTCCATTTTGTTTCGTATTCGTTGCGGCGATTCTTGAAAATATTTTCAAGCTGGGAGGCAACTTTTTTCGAAATATAGGATGAAATCTTCTTTACGTTGGAGTCGCTTTGCAGATATGAACGAGATACGTTCAGAGGAATGTCGGGCGAGTCGATGACACCGCGCATAATCATCATAAAGTCTGGTACAACGCCTTCAACAGAGTCTGTTACGAACACCTGGTTGCAATAGAGCTGGATGCGGTTTTTCTGCACATCCATCTCGTTTTTCAGTTTCGGGAAGTAGAGGATGCCAGTGAGTGTGAAGGGATAGTCTACATTGAGGTGTATCCAGAACAACGGGTCTTCTTCACCAGGATAAAGTTCGTGGTAAAACTTTATGTAGTCCTCGTCTTTTAATTCTGAAGGCTGGCGAGTCCAAGCCGGCTTGGTGTCGTTTATGACGTTGTCGTCATCGGTATCAGTCATCTTGCCGTCTTTCCATTCTTGTTTCTTGCCAAAAACAACAGGGATTGGCAAGAACTTGCAATATTTCTTGAGCAAAGACTCGATCTTGTCTTTTTCAAGGAACTCTTTGCATTCGTCGTCTATATAGAGAACAATGTCTGTGCCACGATTTTCCTTGTCGATTTCGTTCATCTCAAATTCAGGAGAACCGTCGCAGCTCCAACAGATTGCTTTCGCATCGGCTTTATATGATTTTGTGCGGATTTCAACTTTCTTAGACACCATGAAGGCTGAATAAAATCCCAATCCGAAATGTCCGATTATTGCGTTTGCATCATCTTTGTATTTTTCGAGGAATTCTTCTGCTCCAGAAAATGCTATCTGGTTGATATATTTGTCAATATCGTCGGCGGTCATACCGATGCCTGAGTCGCTTACGGTCAGCGTTCCCTTGTCTTTGTCGAGAGAAACGCGGACATTTAAATCCCCAAGTTCTCCTTTAAACTCTCCGCAAGAAGAGAGTGTGCGCAGCTTCTGTGTGGCATCAATGGCGTTTGACACGATTTCGCGCAAGAAGATGTCGTGGTCGCTATATAGAAATTTTTTGATGACAGGAAATATGTTTTCTGTCGTTACTCCAATTTTACCTTTCTGAATAGTCATAGTTGTTAGTTTTTATTTTCTGAAACCTTTAATTGCAAAAAAAATGCCATATCTGATGAGATATGACATTTTAGGCATATTGTCTGACTAAACGTCAGTCTTTGTCATCTGCGATGGTGCATGTGAGCCGTTCGTTGCCTTCGGTGTGGTCAACAATAATTCTGTTGCCTTTCTCAACCTCCGCCCGTAGGATCATTTCCGCCAGGTCGTCCTCAAGATATTGTTGCACGGCGCGTTTCAATGGACGCGCTCCAAATTGTTTGTCGTATCCTTTCTCGACGAGGAAATTACGTGCGTTTTCGGTCACGTCAAGGGTATATCCCATTTCCTTGACCCTCTTGAAGAAGCCCCCCAATTCAATGTCGATAATCTTGTTCAGGGCTTGCTTGTCGAGCTCATTGAACATAACAATGTCATCGACACGGTTTAGAAATTCCGGAGAGAAAGTCTTGTTCAAAGCCTTTTGGATAACACCATGGGCGAAATCTGTTGTACTGCCACCTGTGTTGAACCCGATGCCGTTGCCAAAGTCTTTTAACTGGCGTGTGCCGATGTTGGATGTCATTATTATGATGGTGTTCTTAAAGTCGATGGAGCGTCCGAGACTGTCGGTCAGACGGCCTTCGTCCATCACTTGCAGCAACATGTTGAACACGTCGGCATGGGCTTTTTCCAATTCGTCAAGCAGCACAACGGAATAGGGGTGGCGGCGCACCTTTTCTGTGAGTTGTCCGCCTTCTTCGTAACCGACATATCCGGGAGGCGCTCCCACCAAGCGCGACACGGAGAATTTCTCCATATATTCACTCATGTCGATTCGAACGAGAGAGTCTTTTGAGTCAAACAAAAATTCTGACAGTTTCTTCGCGAGATGGGTTTTGCCAACACCTGTCGGGCCAAGAAACATAAATGTGCCAATTGGGCGGTTGGGATCTTTCAGCCCGACGCGATTTCGCTGAATGGCTTTTACAATCTTGTCGATTGCCTCATCTTGTCCAACGATGCTGCTTTTCAATTCGTCGCCCATGTTCAGCAACCGCGAGCTCTCGGTCTGTGCGATTCGTTGCACTGGCACGCCGGTCATCATTGCCACGACCTCTGCAATTTTGTCTTCGTCCACAACTTCTCTGTGGTTTCTAAGGTCGGCTTCCCATTCTTCTTTTTTGTTGTCAAGTTCGGCTTGAAGGTTGCGCACAGAGTCGCGAAGGCTTGCTGCCTCCTCAAAGTTCTGCGCTTGTGCGGCTTTGAGCTTGAGCTCGTTTGTGGCGGCAATCTTTTCCTCGATTTCCTCAATCTCTTTTGGAGCGTTCACATTGCCTACATGCACTCTTGAACCAGCTTCGTCAAGAGCGTCGATGGCCTTGTCGGGGAAGAAGCGGTCGCTTACATAGCGCTGTGTCAACTTGACACAAGCCTCAAGCGCCCGGTCGGTGTATGTCACATTGTGATGCTCTTCATAATTGTTCTTTATGTTGTGAAGAATCTGCAGCGTTTCCTCGGCAGATGTCTGCTCAACAATTATTTTTTGGAACCGGCGCTCCAATGCCCCGTCCTTTTCAATATTCTTGCGGTATTCATCAAGGGTGGTTGCTCCAATGCATTGAATCTCACCACGGGCAAGGGCTGGTTTCAGCAAATTGGCGGCATCCATGGTTCCCTGTGAGTTGCCGGCGCCTACAATGTTGTGAATTTCATCAATGAAAAGAATCACGTTTGGATTCTTTTTAGCCTCGTCGATGATTGCTTTGATGCGTTCTTCAAACTGGCCTCTGAATTTTGTTCCAGCGACAACGGCTGCCATGTCAAGGGATATGATGCGTTTGTCGAATAGTAGGCGAGACACCTTGTGTTCTTTTATGCGAATTGCCAATCCTTCAACGATTGCGGATTTGCCCACTCCGGGTTCGCCGATTAGCACAGGGTTGTTTTTCTTTCGGCGGCTTAGAATTTGGATTACTCGTTCAATTTCTGTGGCTCTGCCAACAACGGGATCAAGATTGCCTTCTTCGGCGGCTTTTGTTATGTCGTTGCCGAATTTGTCGAGCACGGGGGTGTCGTTTTGGCTGTTCTCGACGCGTTCTTGTTTTTTTGTCGGATTGCTCTTCTTCTGGGGGCTGTCGTCGGGGAAACCATCCTCGTCGGCGGTTTCTTCGTTGTCATAGCTGTTGCTCATGGCAGCCATTGTCAGCGGAAGCAGCAAATCTGCTTTATTTGGAGTCTGTTCAGTCATATCAATAGAAATTTTATGATTGCAGATGCAAAAATAGTGCCAACAAAAGCAAAGGAGAGCCGATGGTTAGGCCCTCCTCGCATATTGCTGATACAGATTGTTGTTACCAGAATTTGTTTGTGTCGGGATTGTATTCAAACCCTGCGGCATTCAGTTTCTGCAACAATTCGTTTTTGTCAATGTCCATGCTTTTGCAGAATTCATCGAGCGAGTCGTAATTGTCGCGCAGTTGCTGATTGACATAACTCATCAGCATAAACGGGTCAGATGGAATTGTCGTCATAATTTTTTGATTTCCCAAATTGAACCTTCAGTGAGCGACAAGTAAAGTTTGCCGTTTGATTTTTCGAAGCCGTTTACTTCCGACGTGCCGCATCGGTATGTCCAGAGTAGTTTGTGCGATGCCGCATCGATGGCGGCAACCATACCTCTACGCGAACCCATATAGATGATGCCTTTGTCTTCGATGACGATGCAAGGTGCATGTTCGTATCCGAATCCGGCATCGACAACAAACGCGACATTTTCCTCGTCGGCATTGGGATTTACCGCTAATAGTTGTCCATCCATAGTTTTTGCATAGACCAAATCTTGATTTTCGGAGCATCCCAGACTTTCACGGACGAGGTACTTTTTGTCGAAGTTAGAGCGCCATATCTGTTTGCCGGTCTTGCGGTCAAGAACAGTCATATATCTGTCGGGGGCAACAATAACTACGCGGTCTTTTGTCACAACAGGAACGCAGTTGCCTGGGCTGAGCATATTCGCCTTGCTACCGTTTGACCATTGCCATTTCAGCTCACCTGTTTTGCGGTCAAGGCAACGTAGGTATGTGTCCCATGTGCCGAATATCACATCATCGCCGTTGACAACGGGTTCTGCCTGGCAATAATTGTTCAGTTCGGTGCGCCAAATGATGTTGCCGGTGTTCACATTCCAGCATTCGAATTTCTTATACCCACCTTGATACAATTTGCCGTTTGCAATAATACCGTCGGCGACATATGGACCTGTGGATTCATTTTCTCTGATTGTTCGGCCCGATTTCTTGTCCGCCCAAATGATGCGCTTGTCAGACGCAGGAATGATAACGTAGTTTGATTGGCCTACTGCGGGGCGTGAAAACAGAGAGGCGTCTGTTTGTAAAGACCAAAGCACTTTGCCGGTTTTGTCAATCGCTTTTGCCTGTCCAAGCGAGTTGCCGAAATATATGCTGTTTTTGCCAACGGCAAGTCGGGTGAATATCGAAGCTTCATCTTGATAGATCTTGCGTATTGAGAAACCGTATGGAATCTTGGTGTCAGAAATTTTCTCGTACTTGTATTTTGGATGTGCCGCCCGTATCGGCAAAGACCATTGCAGTTTCTTTGGGTGGCCGATGACTTTGTCATAAACTTGGATTGTGTTTCCGTCAATTGTGAAATCGGTATATCCAAATCCATCTTTGACGTGAGTCATGTCAAGAGCGCGGCAGATTACAGCATCAATGTCGCCGCCTTTATATAGTTCATATTTGTGGTAGTGACCGCAGATATGTATTATGGTTGGATATTTCTGGAGGATGTTGATATAATCTTGGTAGTTGTCAAGGTCGTCCTTGATGGGGTAGTGGTTTATTGAAACCACTTTCTTTCCCGATTTGCAACGCTCGCTCAGTTGTTTGTCAAGCCAGCTTAGGTCTTCTTGTTTGATGTGACCGTCGCCCATTTTCATAAATGGACCACAGTTGAGCCCTATAAAAACCAGACTGTCAGTCTCGAATACAAACTTGTCGGCGCCCCAAATGTCATTGAATGTTTTTGTGGCGCTTTGCGACCAGTTGTTTTCGTGGTTGCCGGGAATTATATATAGGGGCTTGTTCAGTTTGTCAACTATGCGTTTGATGTTGTACAATTGCTCGTCGCTGCCCTCATTGGACAAGTCTCCTGAAATGATTACGAATGAGGAGCTGTTGTTGTTGATCTCGTCGATAGCGGCTATCAGTTGCTTTTCGTTTTCATTGCCTGGAGTGACATGAATGTCGGTAAGCAGAGTGAAGTCGAGAGCAAGGGCATTGCTGCTGTTGAAAATAAATAACAGAGCAAGTGCGCTGCTTAGAATAATGTTTTTTAGATTCATTTGTGATAATGTGTTAGAATTGTACTGCAAAGGTACGTCGTTTTTTTGAATGCTAAAGCATGTGCGGTTTAGTCAGATTGTCAAATTTTGCTAATGACAAAGGCGCTTTGTATTAAAAAAGCGGTGAACAGAAGAACTGGACACCGCTTTGCTCGCTTTGAAAATCAAGGATTACTTGCAACCAGCGCAACGTGGTTTGATTTGCTGGAAGAAGTCGTTACCCTTGTCGTCAACAAGAATGAATGCAGGGAAGTCTTCTACGCGGATTTTCCATACGGCTTCCATTCCGAGCTCTGGAAATTCAACACATTCAATGCTCTTGATGTTGTTCTGGGCAAGAATTGCAGCTGCACCGCCGATGCTTCCGAGATAGAATCCGCCATGTTTTTTGCAGGCGTCTGTCACTTGCTGTGAACGGTTGCCCTTTGCCAGCATAACCATGCTGCCTCCGTGGCTCTGGAACAAGTCTACATATGGGTCCATACGGCCTGCGGTTGTCGGACCGAGCGATCCACACGGCATGCCTTCTGGAGTTTTCGCCGGACCAGCATAGTATACTGGATGGTTCTTGATGTATTCAGGGAGATCCTCGCCGTTGTCTAAACGCTCTTTAAGCTTGGCGTGAGCGATGTCGCGTGCCACGATGATTGTGCCGTTCAACGACAAGCGTGTTGATACTGGATATTTTGTCAATTCCTTCAACACTTCCGACATCGGACGGTCAAGGTCGATTTTTATAACATCGCCTTCGCCGGCTTTACGCAATTCCTCTGGAATGAGTTCGCCTGGGTTGCTGTCCAATTTTTCAATCCAAATTCCGTCTTTATTGATTTTACACTTGACGTTGCGGTCGGCTGAACAGGAAACTCCCAGACCGATTGGACAAGATGCTCCATGTCTAGGCAGGCGTACGATGCGGATGTCGTGTGCATAGTATTTGCCGCCGAATTGAGCGCCAAGACCGATGTTGTGAGCCTCTTCAAGCACTTTCTTCTCCAATTCAATGTCGCGGAAAGCGCGGCCTGTCTCATCGCCTGTTGTAGGAAGCGTGTCGTAATAATGGGTGGATGCCAATTTAACTGTCAGCAAGTTCTTCTCTGCCGATGTGCCGCCAATCACGAATGCAATATGGTATGGAGGACAAGCGGCTGTGCCGAGAGTCTTCATCTTGGCTACAAGGAACGGAACCAAAGTGTCAGGATTCAGAATAGCTTTTGTCTCTTGATAGAGATATGTTTTGTTTGCAGAGCCACCACCTTTGGTTACGCACAAGAAATGGTATTCCATGCCTTCTGTTGCCTCAATGTCGATTTGTGCAGGAAGATTGCATTTCGTATTTACTTCCTCATACATTGACAATGGCGCGTTTTGGGAATAGCGGAGGTTGTTTTCTGTGTATGTTTTGTATACGCCTAACGAAAGGGCCTCTTCATCGCTGAATCCAGTCCACACTTGTTGACCTTTTTCTCCGTGAATAATGGCGGTGCCTGTGTCCTGGCACAATGGCAATACGCCTTTTGTGGCAACGTCGGCGTTGCGAAGGAATGTCAATGCGACATACTTGTCGTTCTCGCTTGCCTCGGGGTCGTTAAGGATTTTTGCCACTTGCTCGTTGTGTGAACGGCGAAGCATGAATGAAACATCGTGGAAAGCGGCGTTTGCCATAGCGGTCAAGCCTTCCTTCTCCACTTTCAAAATTGGATGACCTTCAAATTCGCCAACAGAAACGTGGTCTTTGGTAAGTAAATAGTACTCGGTGTCGTCCTTTCCAAGTTGGAACATCGGACTGTACTTGAATTCTGGATTTGCCATAATTACAAGGTTATGTTTTTTACGTTAATAATAGTCGTGTTGCAAAATTACGAAAGAACGGGTAAATATGGAATTATTTTGGATTAAAAAATCGGAAATGATGTTGGCTTTACGTGAAAATTTCCTACCTTTGGAAATTAATGTACGAAACAGAATGTCATGAACAGGAAATATTTGTTTGCCGGCTTGGTGTCTTTTGCCGCCTTGCCGTGCTTCGGTGAAGTGCCGATGGAAATTTCATTGCTGATGAAAGATGGAGAGTTCGCGAAGGCCGACAGTGTGATTGGAAAGAGTGGCGTCAGTTTGACGGCGGTCGAGGCTGATTCGTTGCGCGCCATAATGAGTCGCATTGAGAGGGATTTCTGCTATACTTTTGAAGAAGGGGTGGAAAAGATACAGGAACGTTTTCCGCATGTGTCTGTCGCCAATGTGAAAGACTGGGAAACACGCAACTTTGTTGAGACGAAAATGATCAACGGAGAGAAGCGGATGTTTCGTAAGGCGATTTCAAACATAGATAGGCTTGTCCCGGAATTGTCGGCGGAAAGAAAACGCAGGCGATATTTGATGCTGTGTCAGGAGCCGAAATGGTCAGTGGCGTGCTGAAAGGCATCTCAAGGGAGACCGGTTATGACGGTGGACATCGCATAACAATTAAATATACGATTGATGTTGACGCTGACTCGGTTCCTGCCGGTGAGAAAATACGTGTGTGGATGCCTTTCCCGACAACGACGGAACGCCAAAAAAACGTGACGCTGATTTCGTCGAGCGATAAGGTGCGATTTTCCAACAGCGAGAAGCACAACACTGTGTATATGGAGCGAAAAGCGAAGAAAGGACAGCCTGCGCATTTTGAGATAGTATACTCGTATGATGTGTATTCAAAGTATTTCTCGCAAGATTACATGTTGAGCCACCTCAAGCCGTATGATAAAACATCGGATGTCTATTTGAAGTATACGGCTCCCGATGCTCCCCAGATACTTCTTTCCGAGGATTTCCAGGCTTTGGCAAAACATATTGTTGGTAGGGAGGACAACCCGGTAAAACAGGCGTCTCTTATTTATGATTGGATTGACGCTTATTTTCCATGGGCGGGAGCCAGGGAATACAGCACGATTCCTAACCTTGCGGAGTATGCGCTCAATCGTGGATACGGTGACTGTGGACAAGTATCGCTTTTGTATATAAATCTTCTTCGAAACATCGGAATTCCGGCGCGTTGGGAAAGCGGATGGTATCTTGAACCGGAGAATGTCGGAATTCATGACTGGGCGGAAGTGTATTTCGAAGGAGTAGGTTGGGTCCCGGTGGATATGTCTTTCGGCCTTAATTTGGCATCTAAAGATAAGGATGTGGTGAATTTCTATAAGTCCGGCATGGATTATTTCCGCCTTGCGGCAAACCGAGGCGTGTGTGGTTCGTTTTCTCCGGAAAAGAAATTTATTCGAAGCGAAACCGTGGATTCCCAACTGGGAGAAGTCGAGTGGAACGGTGGAAACTTGTTCTATTACCGAGGATGGTCGCCGGAACTTCAAATTATTGAAGTAAAGGAATTGCATTGATACATAATTAGATGGTGATGTCATGGGCGCCACCATCTAATTTTTTTGAAAAAAAAGTTGCCCAAAAATTTGCGGGAAAGAAGAATTGTGTATACCTTTGCACTCGCAAACGAGAAATAACGGCTCCGTAGCTCAACTGAATAGAGCATCTGACTACGGATCA
>ENA-OOSB01000677-OOSB01000677.1-human-gut-metagenome-genome-assembly--contig:-NODE-677-length-13700-cov-1.944449_pt1 | contig 13700 bp, 10 predicted proteins | sample MGYA00241173_ERZ501204 | MGnify/ENA primary metagenome ERZ501204 (study PRJEB25962, sample SAMEA1965384) | human gut metagenome | biome: human gut; feature: human-associated habitat; material: faeces...
CCCACAAACGTGCGCGTACATTATAATATGAAAAAATAATAAAGCATAAAAAAGAGAGTGGAAGACAGACGGACGATACCGGAGAGAACTACAACGGAGGAAAGGATAACAGAATGCAAAAGGCGGAAAGGGAGATACGTGACAAGACTTCCGGTGGAAAAGAGCAGGAAAGCCTGACAAGGAGAAAATAAGAAAGCGGAAGACAAGGACTAGAACAAAACAGACACTGACCGTAAAGGACCGACTCCCTGAATCTGCGACAACCACACACTTTAACCTTACCAATACAATTCACATAATTCTGCGGAAGACACGTATCCTGCATGCGAAAAACCTCCTACCTACTTTAAACAAGGTACGTTACTAACATACAGGCCTCTATGTTAGTAACGTACAAGGTCATACATTACTAACCTTACGGAACACACGTTACTAACCCTTCGGAACACACAAACTATACAAAAGCACATAGCATCCCGTCCAATGCCCAGACACTCCGTCAGAAAAGCTGCCGGCTGCTGTTCACCTACCGCTCATTGGTTACCATAACCTCCAGAAAGATTTTCTTCATCCCCCCATTACAAAAAACAGGATAGAACCATACCATTCACTACCTAGAACTAGGAAAAAAGATGGAAGCTAACACACCACTTCATCTCTTCCTCCACTCTACCCTTCACACTCTCATCGGATTGTCCGTCATTACTTTACCAGGATATAATAATCCATCGCTATGATGTACGCATACGCGTAATCGCGCGCGCTCGTGTGTGTGTGGAAAGACTGCAAGTTGTGCAAGTTTGCAAGTTTCCCCCTTGCATCATCTCATAAAAGGAGCTGAAAAAGCAAAAGAAACAACAAGAGAATAATCACCAAGAATTAAAATATCAACAACTTTCAGGCTCCTCGCTCCAGTTCCAAACAGATCTTATAAAAAATAAAGAATCAGCAAAACGAATTACATAAAAAACAATCACACATAAAATTATTGTCTTTCACACTTTGCTTTCTTTATATTGTAGCGATAGGCTCGACAAGCCAAAACAAAGTATATCGCACATTGTATCCATAGGATAATATATTGCTGACTGATTTCAGACATACTAGCTCCCATAGAATTTATCTTAACAAAGGCCAAAGTTCCGGAAGCCGCAGGAACCATATAATGAATCCATTGCCAATACCAAGGCATTAACTCCAGCGGATAAGAAACTCCGGACAGGAAAATCAATCCTACAGAGAAGAAAGCTACCAACAACAATGGAGCATCACTATCACTGAAAAATAACGAACAGGCCAATCCAAAGAAACTGGTAGCAAGAATATAAGGTATCATAAGTGCCACAATTTTCCACGGATATGCTAAATGAGGCAATTGGAAAACTAAAGGAAGAAGCCCCAACAAAAAGATAGAGAATAAAGCATAAAAGGCTAAATAAGTAAATGATTTTCCTATCACTACGGATGCCATACGTAAAAAAGAAAGATCCCTTCCTTCAGGGCCTGCAAACATCAGTATATCTCCAGTTTCACGCTCTTTCCCACTCAACATGCTGATAACAAATATCAACGTCTGAAAAATAACAACCATCAAAACGGCAGGTATCAAATAAGTACCATAACCATCGGTATAATTATACGGGGAAGTCCCTACCACATCGACAGACCTTGTTTGAACCACAGACTGTATATCATCCTGAGGTAGAAAAACCACTTGTTCGGGTCGAACATCATCATTCACAGCAAGCATGGCTCCAGCAGACGCCTCCTGCATGGAAGCAAAATAAAGAAAAGCCGTAGTGGTGCTGTACATAATATATATCGCTTCTTCACCACGCCCCACACGAGCGTCAAAATCCGAGGGAATGTAAACAATGCCCACCACTTCATCACATTTCATCAATTCCTTAGCAGCAGGCAAATCAGCATTGTTTGTCAATACCCGTGCCTGCGGAGTGGCATCCAGCAAACGGATGTAACTGCGGCTTAACGGAGTGCGACTCATATCCACTACTGCCACCGGAGCATTGCGTACCACATTGGGAGCATACATATAGTTATAAAGTAATCCATACACAAAGATGCCACCGCTGAGTACCAATAAAATGGAATAGCGGGTACATATTACACGAAACTCGTGCCAAGATACAGCTAATATATTATTCAATATCGTCATATTTCCGACTGATTAAAGAGCGTTTCAAATGAGGTAACAACAATAAAGGGGGAATAAGAAACAACAGCAGACAGGCTGCATTGCCCCACATATACGCATAACCATAGTTGCCATAAAGAAGATTCTGTCCAATCTCGACAAAATGACGGACAGGAAAAAGATAAGAGGCATAGTACACCGGTGCAAACATGTGAGGCACCGGAAATGTAACCCCGCCAAGGGTAGCGCCTAACGACCCTACCATGGAAACTATACTGATAATAATACTCAACGCAGGAAAAAGAGAGAACAGAAAAACCGCCAGTGCCTGCGTAGCAATGACCAATAGTGCCGAAGTAAAATTCAACGCCCAAAAACCACAATCCATCGGTATATGCATAACACCAAAAAAGACATAGTTTGCCAGAATACTCATAACGATAAAGATAAAACTATATGGAAGCAACTTGGCAGTAACCGCCACCCAAATATTCCCATCTGCCACCGCAAGCCAGTTGGCTGAAGTATGGAATTTCCCTTCACTGCCAATGGAATATGTGGTGACCAACAACAAGATAACTTGCAGAAAAACGAAAAAGAATGGCTGTGTAAGATAAACCGAATAATCCATATCAGGATTAAATAACGGATGATTCTGTGTGGTAACCGGTAACAGAAAAGATTCTATCTCTTCCTGATTTATACCCAGTGCCACAGCATGAGTGACAATGGGAACTACCGAAATGCTTTTCAACAAACTTTGAAATGCTCCGTGAATCTCACTTCCCACACTCATCAATGCATAATGGTAATAATAAGTCAGAGCTGTTTCCTTACCATCCATCACCTTTGCTTCAAAACCAGACGGAATACTGAGGTATCCATAAATACTTTTCCGCTGCACATCTGCCCTGGCCTCCACTTCATCAGCATAATGCCGAGTGATGCGGAAAGTAGGAACAGCCTCGGTCATACGAATTATCTCACGAGAAGTGGCGGTATTATCACCATCCACAATACCCACAGGCAGATTCTCCATCTGTCCGTTACCAAAAATTGTAGCCATAAAGAAGATAGAGAACAAAGGCAAGACGATACACGACGCAAAATAAATGCGCCGAGAAACCATACGGTCCAGTTCACGTTTCAATACCGCTATAAAAGGAGATTCTTTCATTCAAGTAGTTCATTTATATTTACCATTCACTGCAATCAGAATAACACAGCTATCCTTCTATCATTTCAATTCATCCAAATTTACCAAGACGGACATACCCGGTCTTCCCCCCCCCATCGGCTCTACAGGCAGCGCATGAATTTCAAAAGTTTTCATATCGTACGTCCCCGTCTGCTTGGTAGATCGCCAAGTAGCAAAACTCCCCAACGGGCTGATGTAATTGATTTTAAATACCTTGTTTTTTACATCAAGAGCCGGAATATCTCCCATGAAATTCTTGTTCATACGGAAATAAGGCATATAGTCCTCACGGACATTAAGCACTACATGGCAATCATCTAATACTACCAAGCTCATAATGGGAGTCCCCGCTCCTACCAGTTCTCCACGCTTGGGGTAGATGGTTGATATCTGTCCGTTTTCGGGAGCTGTGAGGCGGGCATCCATCAACAAGGCCTGAACCTCATTCACAGTGCCCCGAGCCGCATCCACCAAGGAGCGGGCACTCTCTTTATCCTCTTTCTGCGCTCCGTCCTTCACTAATAAAAATTGTTGATGCGCTGCCCGTTCGGCGGCAACAGCAGCTTTATACATGGCTTCCACTTCATCTTTCCGCTGACTGGTGACCACTCTATCTTTGTAAAGCGCCTGAATACGGCCATACGTCACCTTGGCCAGTTGCAAGTCACTCTTTGACTTGTTCCACAATTCTTCTACCGAACGGACTATTTGCCGACGTGTACCGTCGTCAATTTTCTTATTCTGAAATTTCGCAATATCTTCCAAGGCATTTACCTGCTGGAACTTCGCCCAAGCCTCAGGACTGTTAATCACAACCAAGGTGTCGCCCATCTTTACATACTGTCCCTCCCGGACCAAAAAGGTATCAATTCGACCGGGAAGTTTTCCAGAAATCCGTATTTCAGTAGCTTCTATCTGCCCTTGCAATACAACCGGTTTATCGCTCATAGCTATAATCCCAATGGCAGACACCATAACAATGGCCACAAGAACAACGATAAAAGCGACTCCTAACTGTTTCTTCTCTTTTTCCATATTGTTTTCTTTTTTTATTATTTTCCGAATATAAAGTTCTCAGTTTGTCCGGTACGGCTATACTGCCAAAAGCTTTCGGGCATTCCGCAAGTAGAGAGCAGAGATGCCAGTGCCACATCATATTTATAATAAGCCAGCAAAAAAGCAATCTGCACCTTGGACAACATGGTTTCTGCATCAATCACATCAGTAGAGGTAGCCATTCCTTCCTGAAAGGACTTTTTACGGATACGTACCAGTTCACGACTCATCTCAATCGTGGTATTGAGTGCGGCGACATCATCCTTTGCATTCTGAATTTCGCTATATAACTTGTCTACCAGAACTCCCAATTCATTCTGAACCTTTTCCCGTCCCAGTTGCAAAGTTTGTTTAGTAAGACGCGCCTGACGGATATTGGCTTCACGGTTCAGCCCGTCGAATATATTCCAAGTAAAGCCCACCCCTATCAAAGTACGGGGCATCAAGTTTTTCGGAAGATTGTCTGCATAAAGTGTCTGCTTTCCAAACAATGCAATGGTAGGGATGTATGCACTTTTACTGATTTTCAATTGATTATCTGCCATCACCTCCTGTATTCGCAATTTACTTACTATATAGTTGCCGGTACTTACCAGATTCTTGAAATAAAGTTCATCGGGCAGATCATGGTTCATAAACAAAGGAGAACTGGGATTAATGGATGTAGCGTCTTCCACATTCAACAAAACTTTCAAGGCATTTTGCGCTACATTTAAATCTTTCCGAGCAGATTCCAACTCACGTCTGGCTTCATCCATAGTGACCTGGGCAAAGAGGCGTTCGGCCTTATTTATCATACCGTTCTTCTCCAGTTTCATAGCATTACGGTAATGTTTCTGTAAGCCTAGAAAGGTTTGCTCGCGTACATCCACCACTCTTTGCGCCAGACGCAAAGCATAATAAGTTTCCACCAGCTCCGATTGCAAAGTAGCTCCCGCCTCTTCCCTACCTGCTTTGGCCAAATCTACCATACGGTTACCAATACGGGTCGCAAAGATTCGTTTTCCGCCTGTAAAAAGCGGCCACATCACATTAGCATCTATGGTTGTCAGGTTACGTTCTAACAAAGGAAAAGTAAGGGTATGCGCACCTATATTATCAAGAATAGAAGAAATAAATTTATCATCGGGCACAATGGAATGTACAAAGTCTTTTGCCGGATCGGTAAATTGCTTTAAAGGTTCCTTGACCTCAATATTGTTGGACAAATGGACGTATGCCCCCGATGCATTCAAAGACGGATACCAAAAAGCATTCATCTTTTGTCGCTCACTGCGTGCTATCTCTATAGCCTTATCCGCCATTTGCAACGTGTGGCTGCCCTTGTTCATCAGGCTGGCAGATTGTTCCAATGTTAAAGATAATTCCCCGTTTTGAGCTGATAATGAAACCGGGAACAAAAGGACACATAAAAATATTTTATAATGCATACACTGTTTAGTTTCTGTTATGTTGTAATAAACAGAAAACCAAACAGATTGTTTGAACAGGATTATTTATTAAATAACTCGAAAGTGAATTTAAAACCAAAGGTATCAAATTGCCCGTTGATAGTGCTTACAAAAGCCCCCACATCAAATATATGTGTACCGATGCCATAACCCAACTCGATATATGGATTAAGATGTGGCATGAACAGGATACCACCATACAAGCGCTCCTGCTGGACTAACCCCAGCCAACGGTTTAAGGGTTTCAAGAGAATAAAGGGAGACTCATAAGTGAAATTCCCCCGCCAGTACTGACGTGAGGAGTTATACCAACGTCCGTCCAACAATTGGAAAGTGCCACCAATATCATCATTCCATCCTTCGGGAAGATTACGACGGGCAAAGTTGGCAAAATCCACGAAATACATATCTTCCTGCTTGGTAAACATCCCCCCCCCAATGCGATAACCGATACTTCGGATTCCGCTTAGCTTCAAGTTTTGCTGTATATCAAACTCCCAACGTTCATGAGCACCCGTACTCTTGAATACACCTTTAATACCCCGTTCATAATCCAGCATAAAAGTAGGCATACTGGAACCTACATTCATCTTCCGGCGACCGTTCATGTAATAATACATACCAGGAGTCCATTCAATACGTATACGAGGTGCAAAACTATTGTATTCTGATCTGATACCTCGCAATGCCGCCCAATCCTTATCAGGCAACGGCTTTTCAAGAATGACTTTCGAATTATTTATCAGATACCTCCAATGTACGGAAACACCTGCTTTAACAAACAAGCCATTCACTATTTCTATATTATGGAACAGATTGAGATACACATCCTTAAAATAATCCAACTCCAATTGGTCAAAATTAAAGGTACTATCGGGCAATTGCTTTAGCTGATCCAATACGACACTACTATATATGCGGTTACCGTTACCTACACTAACCTCAAAACTAGCCTGCTTTTCCGGCCAATATTGCCAATCGGCATCCGCTTTCACATAAAGTTCCTTATGTGTAAAATTATAACCTATCTGCGGACTGATTCTAAGTACACGCCCATCATGAAAAAGCCGACTGTATTTAAACTTCTGCTTATATGAAAAACCCCTGCTGTGACTATAATCCAACAACACCGGATTAATAAGTGGAGAACAACGCACACTCCCCATGCTGGACAAATTCACATTGTAACTACTGATAAGCATATCACCCAACTCTCCCCAAAACTCCAAATGTTCATTCTTCTTCTTTTTCGGTACGCGTAAAAGCGTATCTTGACGTAAAGCATAACTTCTGTACAAAGAATCTTCCAAAGCGGACAACGGAATGGGACGCAGTTCATTGAACTTTTCCTTATCTGTTATCAGCTGTTCCGAATCACAAGTCAGCTTGTAGGATTCCGTCAGATCATGGTGATGCTTCTTTTGAGATTTACGCCGGGCGGCTCCTTCATAAAATTTAATCTCATTGTACTTCAACCAGGCTCCTATATCCATTTCCAGATGGTTACCTAGAAACTTAAAAACAAGATTCAAATCAAACTGCACCGGCAGAAACTCCACATCGCCCTCCTCCCCCATCTTGACACGAACTTTGAAGCGGATCACATCATAAACGCCCTCAATATAAAGTTCACGAATAGTCCATATCTGATCACTAACCCACATATATCCACTGACCAATTGCGTACCACGGAATTTGGGAATAATGAGTATTTTATACCGCTGGCAGTCGGAAGAACCAGCTATAGAATCCAATAAATAATGATAATATCTGCTAGATTTCTTATCCAACGGAGAAAGAAGTTTATCGGACATCAATGAAGAAGAATAGATATTCATGTTCAAATAATCCATCACATCCGTTATCTGTCCCCTGTTACGTGGAAATGTAGTAGATACCGCCTTTATCTTACGGTCGTATATATCAGGGGCCGTATAATGCAACTCACTAAGAGACTCCATAAGATAATCATTGATGTGTTTTTCGAAACGGAACATGGACGGTACATAGCGGATAAGGTGATTGCGCTTATGTACCTTCACTTTTCCTTTTATATATAAATCAGCCTTATACTCATCAATGATACGGGAATAGAACGGCGAAAACTGGAAAATACACTGAAGAATGGAATCAGACACCACCGGCTTGTCGGGCATATCAACCTTTTCCCTCTTAGCCTGAACAGCTAAAGGTAACAAAAGACAAAATATAATCAGTCTGACAATCCGTATATAGTGCATCAATGTACTTTCTTTTCATCATTTGAAGAGCAAATATAAACAAAAACCAACAGGCTGATGCATGATAATACTTAATTAACATCCTTAACAGAAATGAAAAATGATTAGCGATATAGCGAATTATTAATCAAAAAGCAGTATTTTTGCAGCCAACAACCAGTAAAAGAAAGACAACATGTCCAAAATGAGATTTTTTGCTCTACAGGAGTTAGCCAACAGACGCCCCGTTAAAGTTGACTACCCCTCTGAAAAGTTAGCTGATTATTACGGTAACCACGTATTCGACCGTAAAAAAATGCAGGAATATCTGCCTAGTGAGGCTTATAAAGCAGTAATAAACGCAATTGAGAAAGGTACCCCTATCAATCGTGAAATGGCCGACATGATAGCCAATGGCATGAAGAATTGGGCAAAGACCTTTAATGTTACCCACTACACTCATTGGTTCCAGCCTCTGACTGACGGAACTGCCGAAAAGCACGACGGCTTTATTGAATTCGGTGATGACGGTAATGTTATAGAACGCTTCTCGGGCAAACTGCTTATCCAACAGGAACCGGATGCGTCCAGTTTTCCCAACGGCGGTATCCGGAACACATTTGAAGCCCGAGGCTATACGGCATGGGATGTTTCTTCTCCGGCTTTCATTGTAGACAGCACACTTTGTATTCCTACTATCTTCATCTCTTATACAGGCGAAGCACTCGACTATAAAACTCCTTTATTGAAGGCATTAGGTGCTGTAGACAAAGCAGCAACTGAAGTTTGCAGAATGTTCGATCCAAACGTAAAACGCGTATTCGCCAATCTAGGTTGGGAACAAGAATACTTTTTAGTGGATACCGCACTATATAATGCACGTCCGGATCTTTGTCTGACCGGACGCACCTTAATGGGACACTCGTCTGCCAAGGACCAGCAGCTAGATGACCACTACTTCGGTTCCATCCCTCCACGTGTAACCAGCTTTATGAAAGAGTTGGAACTAGAATGTCACAAACTAGGAATTCCGGTAAAAACACGGCATAACGAAGTGGCTCCCAACCAATTTGAGCTAGCCCCTATTTTTGAAGATGTAAATCTAGCCAACGACCACAACCAGCTAGTAATGGACCTGATGAAGCGTATCGCTTCCAAACATAATTTTACTGTACTGCTCCACGAAAAACCATTCAAGGGAGTAAACGGATCGGGCAAACACAACAACTGGTCACTTTGTACAGACACAGGTATCAATTTGTTCTCTCCTGCCAAGACTGCGGAAGGAAATATGCTTTTCCTTACTTTCATAGTCAACGTACTGATGATGGTCTATAAAAACCAGGATTTACTACGTGCCTCTATTGTCAGTGCCGGAAACAGCCATCGCCTGGGAGCAAATGAAGCACCTCCCGCTATTCTGTCTATTTTCCTAGGACGTCATCTTTCCCATATGTTAGACGAAGTAGTGGCACGTCTGAATGACGCTAAACTGACCCCTGATGAAAAGAAAGCATTGCAATTGGGTATCGGGCGCATACCTGCCATATTGCAAGACAATACAGACCGTAACCGTACCTCTCCTTTTGCCTTCACCGGAAACCGTTTTGAATTCCGTGCCGCAGGTTCATCTGCTAACTGTGCCGCATCAATGATTGTTATCAATGCCGCTATGGCACACCAGTTGAATGAGTTCAAGACCCAGATAGATAAATTAGTAAACGGAGGGATGGAACAGGAAGAAGCCCTATACAAGGTATTAAAAGAAACCATTATCGCTTCACAAAACATCCGTTTTGAAGGTGACGGCTACTCGGAAGAATGGAAAGCAGAAGCCGCGCGACGCGGATTGACTAATATCTGCCATGTACCCGAAGCCATCCTGAAGTTCAACGATAAACAATCTCGTGCAGTACTGATAGGCGAAAAAATATTCAATGAAAATGAATTGTTTTGCCGTATAGAAGTGGAACTGGAAAAGTTTACTAAAAAGGTCCAGATTGAAAGCCGTGTACTAGGCGACCTGGCCATCAATCATATTGTTCCCACAGCTGTAATTTATCAGAACAGACTATTAGAAAATCTTCGTGGTCTAAAAGAGATATTCTCCACCGAAGAATATGAAAAACTGACCGAGGACCGGAAGAATTTGGTACGTGAAATTCAAAACCGCATACTTGCTATTAAAAAAGCCGTGCACAACATGACAGAAGCCCGAAAAGTAGCAAATCATTTGGGAAGCCAAGTAGAGAAAGCCTTCAGTTACGAGGAACAAGTGCGTCCATATTTGGAAGAAATCCGCGACCATATTGACCATTTGGAACTAGAAATAGACGATGAGATTTGGCCATTACCTAAATATCGTGAATTACTGTTCACCAAATAAAATTTCACACAAAAAAGAAAGGATAGGAGATAAAAACCTATCCTTTTGTTATTTTTTGAAGATAAATTAATAATATATCTTTCTTTTTTCTTCTGATTACTTCGTCCTTTTATTTTTTCTTCTTATATTTGTGCTCTATAACACGGTTTTATAGCACGTTTATGGTTAGAAAAGAATTATCAGAAACTGAGATTGCTGAAAGTATACCAGACTTATGGCAACCTTTAACACAGGAACAAAGAGAGTTCTTGGCTCAGAACTTTACGATACAAAAGTATAAAAAGAATGAGACGATATACTGCGAAGGAGAAACTCCGATGCACCTTATGTGTCTTCTTAGTGGAAAAGTAAAAATCTACAAAGAAGGTGTGGGAGGACGTAGCCAGATTATCCGCGTATTAAAGACGAAAGAATATTTCGCATACCGAGCCTTTTTTGCCGAAGGGAACTTTGTAACAGCTGCTTCTGCTTTCGAACCTTGCACTATCTGCCTTATTCCCATGCCGGCCATTATGAAACTGATAAAAGACAACTCAGAATTAGCTTTGTTCTTTATCCGCCAACTTTCTATCGATTTGGGAATTTCTGATGAAAGAACCGTAAATCTTACACAAAAACATATTCGTGGGCGATTGGCAGAATCTCTGTTATTTTTGAAAGATACTTATGGAGTAGAAGAAGATGAATCTACACTAAGCATTTACCTTTCACGAGAAGATTTGGCAAACTTATCAAATATGACTACTTCGAACGCAATCCGTACGCTTTCTAACTTTGCAACTGAAAAACTGATTACCATCGACGGTAGAAAAATTAAAATCATTGATGAAGAGAAACTAAAAAAAATCAGCAAAATAGGATAAAATCTAATATCAATTCATACTTCACACACACAGGCGTCCGTTTTTCCATAACAGACGCCTGTTTTTTTCGCGACTTATAAAAACCTTTTTCTGCACCATCTGTTATTAGAGAAACTAAAAACCAAAAAACTATGAGTAAAGGTAAATTATGGGGAATCATCCTCCTTATTTTATTTGTGCTGGGATTCGGTATCTGGCTTTATACCAGTTCTGACGTAAAAAAAGATGTAGACCAGGAAGGCGTAGGCGTGTTAGACGACATGACTATACCCGCTGTGGACTAAATAATAATAAACACTAACTTAAACTTTACATTATGGCTAAAGAATCTGTGAATATCCTGAAGGATAAAATTGACATTGTGGACTTGTTGGCTCAGCTGAATGCAGCTCTGTCTGAAGAATGGTTGGCTTTCTACCAGTATTGGGTAGGTTCGTTCGTAGTAGAAGGCGCTATGCGCGGTGATGTACAACGCGAGTTTCAAGAACATGCAGCCGAGGAATATAACCATGCAAAATTATTGGCCGACCGTATCATTGAATTGGAAGGTGTACCCGTACTTGACCCTAAACAATGGTTTGATTTAGCTCGCTGCAAATATGATGCGCCCGTAGATTTCGGTTCGGAAATCTTGTTGAAACAAAATGTAGAATCCGAACGTTGTGCCATCTACCGTTATCAGCAAATTGCCGAATTCACAAACGGAATTGACTTCACCACTTGTGATATTGCCAAACATATTATGGCAGAAGAAGAGGACCATGAACAAGATTTGCAAGATTACTTAAATGATATAGCCCGCATGAAGGCTTATATTCTAAAAAAATAATCCACATCTGCTTCTATTCTTTCTTCTGTTTTAATGGAGAAAGAAAGGTAAGGCCGATTTCTACTGCAAGAACCGGCCTTATTTTATACTATTCATGCAAGTTGCCCCACAGTCCAAATAAAAATTAACCCATCTTACCTGTGAAGCCCCAACAAATAACATTTATAACACCTGACGGATTCTCACCAGTTTGGTCAATAACCCTTCCAATAAATCCAGTTTCAGCATATTCGCTCCGTCACTCTTAGCTACAGAAGGGTCTTCATGGGTTTCCATAAACAAACCGTCCACTCCTACCGCTATGCCAGCCTTGGCTACCGTTTCAATAAGCTGCGGCATACCACCTGTCACACCAACAGTTTGATTAGGCTGTTGCAGAGAATGTGTCACATCCAGAATCACAGGAAAACCTAAAGTCTGCATTTCCGGAATACCCCGATAATCTACAATCAGATCCTGATACCCGAAAGTCGTTCCTCGTTCAGTCAGCATAACCTGATCATTACCCGCCTCCACCACTTTGTCAGCAGCAAAACGCATGGCACCAGGTGATAAAAATTGTCCTTTCTTGATGTTGACAATCTTTCCGGTATGGGCTGCCGCCACCAGCAAGTCAGTCTGGCGACAAAGAAAGGCAGGAATCTGAAACACATCCACATACTCAGCGGCCATAGCAGCTTCTCCAGCACTATGAATATCGGTTACTATAGGAATATCAAAAGTTTCCCGTACTTTACGAAGTACTTTCAAAGCCTTTTCATCACCTATTCCTGTAAACGAATCCAAACGGGAACGGTTAGCCTTACGATAAGACCCTTTAAACACATAGGGAATACCCAGCTTATCTGTTATTTTCACAATACGATCTGCTATTCGGAGAGCCATTTCCTCTCCTTCGATCACACAAGGACCAGCCAATAAAAAGAAATTATCTGTCTTTCTTAAATCTGAAGTTGTCATTATCTTACGTCTATTCGTTGAGATATCTACTCTGCTTTTACTCTTAAAACAAGAAATGGATATCTATATTTTTTAATTAGGGATAATCAAAGTTATAGCTTCAGGCTGGATCGTAATTTCCAAAGGGAAATGGCGGTCTAAAATACGCCCGTCCAAACTGACAGAAGCATTCTGCGCACGTAGTACTTTTACTTTCCGTGTACGATAGGGTTTCACCATTTTATGATTTAGAATACGTCCCTGTAACAGCATCCACATACCCGAGAAAAGTTGAATTAACTCCGGACGATAAATGACCGACACATCCAACCAGCCATTATAAGGAACTGCACTAGGTGTCAAACCGTATCCACGGGCACTTCCCACACATACCGTCATGATACGTCCACGAATATGTTCGCCGTTGATACAAAGATGCGTGCGGTACAATTTACGTTCAAACAGCAACAGGAACATGGAAGCGACAAAAGACAACTCACGTATTCCCCAAAAACGGCGGGTACCATCTGAGATCTGTACAATACGCGCACTTAAACCTATATATATGGCATTCAGGAAATAGCGGGAAGTATGTTTCTCTCCA
>ENA-OOSB01000694-OOSB01000694.1-human-gut-metagenome-genome-assembly--contig:-NODE-694-length-13498-cov-1.959830_pt1 | contig 13498 bp, 10 predicted proteins | sample MGYA00241173_ERZ501204 | MGnify/ENA primary metagenome ERZ501204 (study PRJEB25962, sample SAMEA1965384) | human gut metagenome | biome: human gut; feature: human-associated habitat; material: faeces...
GCGATGCGGTGGTCGAGGTGGCTGTCGATGACAGCGCCGTGAAGTGGCTTGCCGCCATGGATGATCATGCCATCATCGGTAGCGCTAATATCTGCGCCCATAGCGGAAAGGTTCTTCACCATAACATCGATCCGGTTTGATTCCTTCACCTTCAGTTCCTGTGCATCTTTGATAACGGTTTGTCCCTTTGCAAAGCATGCCATGATGGCGATGATCGGAATCTCGTCGATCAGCTTCGGAATCAGGGAGCCTTCGATCACACAGCCTTTTAAATCTGAGGTCTGTACTGTGATGTCTGCAGCAGGTTCGCCCGGCTGATACAATTGCGATCGCAACCCATGCCCATTTTGAGCTTGCCAGGATACTGTCACCTTTTCCGCCCATCATTTTTACAACTTCTAATATTCCATCACGGGTATTGTTGATACCCACATTCTTGATCGTGATACAGGAATCCGGTGTGATAAGTCCGGCTGCGATAAAGTAAGCCGCCGAGGAGATGTCTCCCGGGATCATGATCTTCTGACCGTATAATTTATCCGCAGGTTTTACAATTGCGGTTGTGCCGGAGGTCTTGATATCGACACCGAAAGCATCAAACATCAGCTCTGTATGATTTCTGGATACATATGGTTCGGTTACACTGGTTTCGCCGTCGGCATACAGACCGGCAAGAAGAATACAAGATTTGACTTGTGCCGAAGCAACCGGTGAATCGTAGTGGATGCCATGTAATGGCTTTCCGGTGATCAGAAGCGGCGCACAGTCATTTCCATTTTCACTGACGATATCAGCGCCCATCAGAGAGAGCGGGGTCATGATCCGTTTCATTGGGCGGCGGCAGATCGATGCATCACCGATCACGCGGCTTTTGAAATTCTGTGCCGCAAGAATTCCGGACATCAGTCTGGTAGTTGTTCCGCTGTTGCCAACATCGAGTGTTTCTTTCGGAGCCTGCAAACCATGAAGCCCTTTACCGTGAATGATAACGGTATCCCCATTGTGGTCGATCGTTACACCCATTTCGCGGAAGCAGTTCATAGAAGAAATGCAGTCTGCACCGTTTAAGAATCCATGTACTTCGGTTATACCATCTGCCAGTGATCCAAGCATGATCGAACGGTGGGAGATGGATTTATCTCCGGGGATCGTAAGTGTTCCCTTTAATCCTGTTCTTCTGGAAAATATCATAATGTGTTACCTGTCTGGACGTGATATCGTCCATTTCCTTTTTATGTAGTCTTATCTGTTATATAAACGGTATCCGGCATCTGCAAGAAGGTCAAATGCTTTCCGGCATGCATCCGTATCGTAGAAGGATAAACGTAGAACGCCTTCCTCGTCTTCACGATTATGGGAGATACCGAAGTTCTTCAGATTGATGCCTGCATCAGCAAGCAGTACCGTAACCTTTGCCAGAGCACCCGGTTCATCCGGGATATCGACAAAGAGTTCATATTGCATACGGATAACACCGCTTGTATTGTTCGGGATTGAATCCCGATATTCTCTGGATGACTCAAAGAAAGCATTGATGTCTTTTGCGTCATTTCTTTCAATATCATAAATCATTTTATTTAGAAGCTCAATATATTCCTTCAATCCATTCACGATGTTCTTCGGATTGCTGAGTAGAATGTGCTCCCAGACTACCGGGTTTGAGGATGCGATTCGTGTGATATCTTTAAAACCTCCGGCTGCCAGAGATTTAAAGATTCCGTCCGGGGAATCGGCATGCCGTACCAGATTGACCAGAGATGCGGCGATCACATGTGGTACATGACTGATATAGGAAGTGATCTTATCGTGTTCATCCGGGGAATACCGGATCGGGATAGCACCCAGGTCGCCGATAAATGTCATGAATTCCTCCACGCGGTCTGCCGGAGCGTCCGGAGATGGGGTGATGAAATAATAAGCATTCTCGATCAGACGGTCGGTTGCTGCGTCGTAGCCGGAGCGCTCGGATCCGACCATTGGATGACCGCCGATAAAATGAGAACCAAGTCCCAGTTCCTTTACAGCATCGTAGATGTCGGATTTGACACTGCCGACATCAGACAGGATACAGGAATCAGAGATCAGTGGTTTTAAAGTTTTCAGATATTCTATATTATAATGAACCGGCGCACACAGAAAGACATAATCACAGTCTGCGATGTCGCTGATATTTGTTGTATAATGATCTAAGGTGCCATCCGCCTGCGCTTCTTTTAAGGTTACAGTGTTGACATCATAGCCGATGATTGTATAGTTTGGGAAAATACGGTGAATAGATTTTGCCACCGATCCACCGATCAGCCCAAGGCCGATAAAACCAATTTTAAATGCATTCATAGCTGTTTCTCCTTTTTAGGGTTTAACGCGTTAAAGCGTGTAACAACATTATATACACATAAAATCAAAATAGCAAGAAAAACTAAAAAGGTGTACAATAGAAATCAAAGTAAAAAGACAGGAGAACAGAGCATATGGAAGAAAGAAAAACAGAAGTTGATTTCATATCAGAAAAGCCGGAACAGACAGGCTTGTTAAAATATATGTTAGAAAAAGGAATTACCCAATTCCATGTTGTAAAGCATGGAGAAGAATATCTGAAAGAACACGGATTTTCTGAACTGCGTTTAGAAGATAAATGGAAGCTTCAGGCAGGAGCAGATTATTATGTCAGACCATACAGTTCTGTAATGATCGCATTTCATCTGCCGAAGCAGCTGCAGCATATCCGTATAGCGACCAGCCATACGGATTTTCCGATGCTGAAGTTAAAGCCGTCAGCCGATATGGAAAAGGGCGGATATCATATGTTGAATATAGAGACGTATGGAGGACTGTTAATGAAGACATGGTTTGACCGCCCGCTGGGACTTGCCGGCAAGGTAGTGGTAAAAGGCAGCGATGCATTTCATCCGGAGGTACGATTATATGATTCCGAGAAGCCGGTTGCGATCATACCGAGTCTTGCGCCGCATCTGAAACGTGGAGACGTAGAGACAAAATTAGATCCGCAGAAAGAACTGATCCCGGTATTTGGGCTTTGGAAGAAGGATGAACCGCATAGCTTTTTAGATGAGGCTGCAGAAATGCTTCAGATCGATAAGGCGGACATATTAGACTATGATCTGTATTTATATAATTGCGATTCCTGTCAAATGATCGGAGACAGTGGCGTATTTACATCACCGAGAATTGATAATGTATCTTCCGTTAGTGCGATTTTGGAATCTTTGGTGCGAACCGGAAACAAGTGGAAAGAAGAAAAAGGTAAGGGAACAGAAGCTGCATTGGCAGATGAAAAAATATCGGAAGCAGATGGATCTGATATGAATCTCGACATCGGAGTATTTTTCGATAACGAGGAGATCGGGAGTTTGTCCAAACAGGGAGCAGATTCCGGACTGCTTCGGATGATAACGGAACGTATCTTAAAAGACAGCGGAGAGAGCCGTACCATACAGGAGTTGCTTCCGGAGATATTTTTGATCTCTCTTGATGTGGCACATGGAACACATCCGAATTATCAGGAGAAATCCGATCCGGTCAACCGGGTACTGCTTGGAAATGGGGTTGTCTTAAAGAGCAGCGCGTCTCAGCGATATGTGACAGACAGCGAGGCTGCTGCAGTGATTCAGGTGCTCTGTGAGGATGAAGGGATTCCGTTTCAGCGTACGGTCAATAAGACAGGAATGCCGGGTGGAACCACGCTGGGTCCGATCGTTTCATCCTATCTTCCGGTAAAGGCAGTCGATATGGGAATGCCGGTACTCGCTATGCATTCAGCATGTGAAATGGCACATTTGTCAGACTATGAGTCGATGAAACGGCTCCTTATCGCTTTTTGGTTGAAATAGAGCCATATTTATGCGATAATAGACATTAGGTGTATAGAAATATGGACGGAGGTTACTTATGAAGAAGGTTTACAGAACAATACTTATATGTATGATGATCATTCTTTCAGCATTTGTACTTGCAGCCTGTGGGAAAAAGGATGCAGGAAAAAAGACGACTACCGAGAGTTCAACAGAAGCTTCTGAAGATGTAGCATCCACAGAGGATACAACAGAAGCGACGACGGAAGCACAGGTGGATGAAGAAGGATTCACGATCGTAAATGACAAGGTGACGACGACTGATTATGTAAATGTCAGAACAGCACCATCGACAGAAGGAGATCCTGCGATGCAGCTTGCAGATGGTGTAGAGCTTGACCGGATCGGTTATAACGATGAGTGGAGCAAGGTATCGATCAAGGGTGAGACCTATTATGTTTATTCGAAATTTGTAAAGGCAGAAGGAGCAGCATCCAGTGGTGATGACAGCAGCACAGAAGAATCAACACAGGAGACAAGCAATGTTGGCGAAGGCAAGCTGATCTGTATTGATGCAGGTCATCAGGCAACGCCGAATACGGATACAGAGCCGGTAGGTCCCGGTGCGGAAGATAAGAAAGCAAAAGTCTCAGCCGGTAATACAGGGGTTACAACCGGTACAGAGGAATATGAACTGAATCTTGAGGTAGCGTTAAAGCTTCAGAGTGCATTAGAGGCAAGAGGCTATACTGTGAAGATGATCCGTACATCCAATGATGTCGATATCAGTAACGCTGCAAGAGCAGAACTTGCAAACAGTGATAAGGCAGATGCATTTATAAGAATCCATGCAAATGGTTCTACAGATACAAATGCGAGCGGTGTTATGACAGTATGCCAGACTAAGGATAATCCATACAATGCAGATATCTATGATTCCTGTAAACGGTTGTCTGCCGATGTATTAAGCGGAATGGCAGCAGCAACAGGGGCAAACAGCGAAGGTGTCTGGGAGACAGATTCCATGAGTGGAATTAACTGGTGTAAGGTTCCGGTTACGATCGTTGAGATCGGTTATATGACAAATTCAGAAGAAGACCAGAAGCTTGTAACATCAGATTATCAGAATCTGCTTGCAAAAGGAATTGCAGATGGTATAGATGCATATTTTGCAGGTGAGTGATCTGTAACAGATAATGAGATGATTTTTTGAAGACATTGAGTGAGTTATACTTGCGATATATGTAAGAAGATACAAAAGATATTTATAAAAATACAGGAGGACAAGACATGGAAGCATTAGAATGTATTAAGACAAGAAGATCGGTAAGAAAATTCAAAGAGGATATCATTCCGGATGAAGTGATCCGTGAGTTAGTAGAACTCGCATCCTATTCACCATCCTGGAAGAATACACAGACAATCCGTTACATCAGTGTTTCTGATCCGGAGAAGATCAAGAAGATCGCAGAAGAGGGTGTAATGGGATTCGCATTAAATGAGAAGACAGTTTCCAGAGCACATCAGTTGATGGTTGTGACACAGAAGAACAGTATTTGTGGATATGAGAGAGATGGAAGCTTCAGTACAAGCAAAGGTGCCGGATGGGAGATGTTCGATGCCGGTATCGCAGCCCAGACATTCTGTCTTGCAGCACATGAGAAGGGAATCGGAACGGTTATCCTTGGAGTATTTGATGATAAGAAGGTTGGAGAGATCGTAGGTGTGCCGGAAGGTCAGACAGTTGCCACCGTTATTGCAATGGGATATCCGGTATTTGCACCGGAGATGCCACCAAGAAAATCAGTTGATGATCTATTAACGATCCAGTAAGAGCTATTTTATTCATTATATAATGAATACTGACAGAAGATAGATTTGGAAGAAACAAAAGTCTGTCGGAATAGCCAACAAAACGAATAGTGTCTCGAAAGAGAAAAAATATACTGCACTTTAGTATAGATGATATGGTCTGCTAAGGTGCAGTTTTGTTGTAGAAGGTGATTTTTTCATGGTTTTGACAAAAGCAGATACATTAGATTATTTGAAAAACAGAATAACAAAATCGAGAATAGAAGACCTTATGATCGTAACCGGGAAAATGTATGGTGAGAACCGGAAACAGATCCTTGCCGATATTCAATCACAGTTTAAAGGACAGACGATTGTTGTTCGAAGCTCCTGTTCCAATGAAGATTCCTCCGAGACATCAAATGCGGGTCATTATGACAGTATATTGGATGTCGACGCTGATGATCGCGATGCTGTATGTCATGCGGTTGAGACAGTATTTGATTCTTATAAAAAAGATCTGCCAGATATCAGGAATGAACAGGTGTTGATCCAGACGCAGACGAAATCTATCATCAGCAGCGGAGTTATTTTCTCCAGAGAGATCAAATCAGGAAGATTGTATTATGCAATCTCATATGATGAAGATTCGACCGATGCGGTAACCAGTGGAAGCGGAGGAAAGACGATCTATATTGCAAGGACAGCAGAGAGTTCATCTCTCCCGGAGCGCTGGGGTGTTCTGATCACAGCCATGAGGGAATTAGAAGACATCTTTCCGGAGTATCCGCTCGATGTGGAATTTGCAGTTGGAGCAGATCTGACAGTTACGATCTTTCAGGTGCGTCCGCTTGCGGCCTGTATTAAGAAACTGCAAAAGCCGTCTGACTACAAAGAAGACAGAGCAAAGAATGATCGTATATTTGGAGAATTGATAAACAAGATAAAACAGCAATATCAAAAACTCAGTGATCTGTTGTATGAGAAACAGGCAATCTTATCCGATATGGCATTCTGGAATCCTGCTGAGATCATAGGAGTGAATCCGCATCCGCTTGATTTCTCCCTTTACAGAGAGATCATAACGAAGGCTGCCTGGAATCAGGGACTTACCACGATCGGATATCGTGTGGTGGACGGAGATCTGATGTACAGGGTCGGAAATAAACCATATATATCATTGCGGAAGTCATTTCTGTGCCTGATGCCTGCGGATTTAGATGAGGACATGGTGAAAAAACTTTTGGCATTTTATGACCGGAAGATATTATCGGATATAACGGCACATGATAAAATAGAATTTGAAATCGTATTTTCCAATTATGATTTTACAACGGAGGATCGGCTGCAGGAATTATTAGAATATGAATTCACGAAAGGCGAGATTCAGGATTTGTCAAATAGCCTGTTTCGTCTGACGGATCGTGCAATCTGTAATTTCAGGCAGAACCGGATGCAGGATATCCGTTCCTTAAACGGACTGAAGGTGCATCGGGAAAATATCAGGAATAACTGGCTGATGGCAGCAAAGGATGTGAATACTTCCATCCGTTATTTTATAGAATTGATTGAGAGTATCAAACAGTACGGAACACCGAAATTTGCAAGACAGGCAAGACTTGCATTTATCTCAAAGGCTCTTTGCAGGTCACTTAGTGCAAAGGGATATTTTACGAGCCGTGAGATTGATGACTTTATGATGTCAATCTACACAGTGGCATCGGAGTACGATTCGGATTTTCAGGATTTTGCAGAAGGACGGATTACCAGAGCTGCATTTGATGAGAAATACGGGCATCTTCGTTCCGGCACTTACGATATCACCTGTGAGACATATGAGGAACGGGATTTTGACAGCTCCAAGGCAAGCGAGACAGCAAAGAAGCAGAGACAGAGAATTGAGCGGTTAAAGCATACGCCATTAGATCCGGAGAAGGTAGAACAGGCACTTTCCGATATCGGCTTTGGTGTTGATGCAAAGAAATTTGTGGAATTCTTAAAGGATTCCATGGAAGAACGGGAATATTTTAAATTTGAATTTACAAAATCCTTAAGTCTGGCGATCGATATTCTGATCAATATTGGAGAAATGTTGAATTTTTCAAAAGAAGATATGGCATATCTCACAGTAGATGATATAATTGCAGTGTATCATAAACCAGAAACGGAGATCCGAAGGATATGGGAACAGGTGATTACAGAGAGCCGAAAGGCATATACAGATGCTTCTGACCTGATCCTGCAGGATGTGATCTGTAATAAGCAGCAGTTGGAATATATCGAGATGGTAGAGGCGAGACCAAATTTTATCACCTCGGAGATCGTGACCGGAGCAGTTGTCGTATTGGAGGATGAGGAATCGAAGCGTGACGATGCCGGAGCGGTTGATGTTGCAGATAAGATCGTAGTGATCCCGAAAGCAGATCCCGGCTATGACTGGATCTTTGCAAAAGGAATCCGGGGCTTTATTACGAAGTATGGTGGTGTTGCATCCCATATGGCAATCCGATGTGCGGAATTCAATATTCCGGCGGCTATTGGATGTGGCGACGTTATTTATAATTATGTAACAGGACTTGACAAACTGACACTTGATTGTAAAAATGGAAAGATACTGAAGGAGGAATAGGTGTATGCTTCACGCACTGATAACACAACGCGAAGGTCAGAATATGTATGGAAAATCCACGGATGTTCTGGAAGCTGCCTATACGGAATTTTATGAAAGCATGGGAATAAGACTTCATCCGGTGTCGAATTTCACCAGAGATTTTGAAGCCTTATTTGAAGATCCGATTGACGTACTGATCGTAACGGGTGGCGGTACGCTTCACCCGAAATATTATGTAGAACCGCATAAGGCAGAGTTGCAGCCGCATCGGGATGTGATGGAGGAACGGCTCATTATGTACTGTGTGGAGAATGAGATACCGATCATCGGGGTATGCAGAGGTATGCAGCATCTGAATGCTCTTTTTGGTGGAAAGATTTCATATTCTGCACCGTTTGTGGTGCCAAGACCGCGAGGTGTTGACCATATGGCAAAAATATGTAATTCGGATCGATATATAAAGATAAATAATTTTCACAGTGATTGTGTATATCTGGAAAACCTTTCAACAATGTTTTATCCGTTGGTTGTAGATGAAGAAAATGGATCGGTTGAGGCATTTGTGTCACCAACCATGAGTATTCTTGCGTTTCAGTGGCACCCGGAGCGGTATTTTGAAAGTGAAGAAGGAAGGCTTTTCAGCAGACATCTGATCCAGGATTTCTTAGGTATTCCAAGAGATGATAAGAAACCGGATCTATAAATAAAATCCTATAAAGCCATAGTTGGAGGAAGCAATAGACATGGAAAAAGGAAAAGCAAAACAACTGCTTGATAAGATGCAGGTATTGATTGAGGACGGACAGAATGTTCCATTTGCAGCAGGGAAGGTTCTTGTAAATAAAGAAGAAATGTTGGAAATGATAGAAGATCTGAAAAAGACGATAGATATAGAATTAAAAGCGTATCATGAGATCACGGATAAGCGTGGCAAGATCATAAAGGATGCGAATAAAGAAGCCGAGGACATTATCGTAGAGGCAGAAGAATCTGCAAGCCGGATCCGAATGAGCAAGCCGAATCCGCTCTATGTCCAGAGGCAGGTAAAGGATCTGAACAAGAAAGATAAGATGGCACTTCGGACAGCGAATGAAATCTATGCGGCATCGATCATTTATACGAATGAGATGCTTATGGAGATCAATGAATCGGTACGTCAGGCATATAATATGATCAGCGAGGAAACCGACCGTGTGCTGGATTCCCTCAGACAGAAATCCGATGTCATTGAGCAGAATAAGCGAGAACTGATGGATGGACTTCTGGATATGAAAAAGCAGGAACGGTATGCCGATATCTTAGAGATCAGCCAGCTCCTTGCAAATGAACTGTACTATGAGAAGAACCGGTTTGAGGAAGAAGAACAGAAGACGAAGAAGCAGGCAGAAGAAAATGAGATGGTTCAGTGGGAATTTGATTTTGAGGATAAGAAGGAAGATCCGATCAAGGTAAAACCATCCAGACAGCCGGTGAAGCTTCATGATGATATTTTGCATGATGAGGTTGTTGATTCAGCATTTGAGATTGCAGATGAATTAAAGGAAGAAAAGAAAAAGTCATTATTTGAGGATCGGACACCTGTGCCGTTAGAGGAATCAATTACGGATGCAGGGGTTGCAGGAAAGGCAGCAGAAGGCTCTTCTAAGAAAATTCCGGAGTTTCGGATTGGTGGAAACATCCATAAGAGCCTTGACGATGAACTTTAAAGCCACCTAAGAACAGAAGCGTGATACTTTACATTTAATTCATGATTCAGGCGTTGCGGAGCGTACGCCTGTTATGATATTATGGGTTTGTGAGCACGAAAAGACAAGAAACCATAAAGTGTAAATATATACAGGAGGTAATTATTTATGGGGATTTTAAAGAGATTTAAAGACATTATGTCAGCAAACATCAACGCTATGCTTGATAAGGCAGAGGATCCGGAGAAGATGATCGACCAGTATCTCAGAGACTTACAGGAAGATCTTAGAAACGTAAAATCAGAGACAGCAACCGTTATGGCAGATGAGACCAGATGCAAACGTGCATTGGATGACTGCGATGCGGATATTGCCAAGATGCAGAACTATGCAGAGAAGGCACTCCTTGCAGGAAACGAAGCAGATGCCATGAAGTTCTTAGAGAAGAAGAATCAGTTATCAACCAAGAGAACTTCGTTACAGCAGTCTTATGATATGGCAGCAGGAAATGCGGCTAAGATGAAAGAGATGCATGATAAGCTGACGAAGGATATCATGGATCTGAACGCAAGAAAAGATGCGATCAAGGCTAAGGTTCAGGTTGCAAAGACGCAGGAAAAGATGAATAAGATGATGGGAAGCGTAACGGATACAGCCGGAACGATCTCAGCATTTGACAGAATGGAAGCAAAGGCTGATGCAATGCTTGACAAGGCAAATGCTATGGCAGAATTAAATGCCAGCGGTAAGGATGAGACAGATGATCTGATGAGCAAATACGATGCAGAACCATCATCAGCAGTTTCAGACGAACTTGCAGCATTAAAGGCAAAGATGGGACTTTCATAGGAGGAAACAGATGGGATTATTTTCAAATCAGTTTGCCAATGTAGTTGAGTGGGAAGAATACAGAGATGACTTGCTCTTCTGGAAATGGACAAATCGAGAGATAAAGAAAGATTCCAGACTTATCATTAAACCGGGACAGGATGCAATCTTCCTGTATAACGGTGCGGTAGAAGGTATCTTCACAGAATCAGGAAGTTATACGATTGATTCGGATATCATTCCATTCCTTTCTACATTAAAGGGATTTAAGTTTGGTTTCAACTCAGGACTTCGTGCAGAGGTTCTGTTCATCAATACGAAAGAGTTTACCTGTAACTGGGGAACCAGTTCACCGATCCGTTTACAGGCTCCGGGACTTCCGGGCGGACTTCCGGTACGGTCAAATGGTAAGTTTTCATTCAAGATCGATGATTACAATGTGTTGATCGAGAGAATCGCCGGGGTAAAGGCAATCTTTACAGTGGATGATGTCAGAGACCGTATTAAGGGAATCTTAGATGGACTGTTGATCAAATGGATCACAAAGGTCGGCGGTGACGTATTCAATCTGATGGCAAATGCAACGGATATTGCGAAGGGTATTTTAGAAGATCTGGATATGGAACTGATCAAGATCGGTCTGACCATGACAGATTTCAGAATCAGCGAATTTACATATCCTGAGAATATATCAAAACGTGCAGATCAGGCTGCTGAGTATACGATGCTTGGTGACATGGGACGGTTCCAGCAGGTGAAGATGGTAGATGCACTTGCAAATTCCAACGGAAAAGGTGGAACCAATATGGCAGATGTTGCCAGCGGTATGATGGGAATGCAGATGGGTATGATGATGGCAAATCAGATGACCGGTAATCTGCAGAACAACATGAACGGACAGATGAATCAGCAGGCAGCTCCAACCGGAAATGGTACGGCTCCTAAGTTCTGCCCGAACTGCGGAACCCCTACAAATGGAGCAAAGTTCTGTGGTAACTGCGGAACAAAGCTGATATAAAGGAGTACAAAAGCGATGGCTGGATTAAATGACATGCAGGATTTGGCATGCAGACATGTCGATGGACCGCTTCTGATACTGGCAGGTGCCGGATCAGGAAAGACCAGAGTAATCACCCACCGGGTAGCGTATCTGATGGATGAGATCGGAGTGAATCCATATAATATTCTTGCGATAACATTTACAAATAAAGCCGCAGCCGAAATGAGAGACAGAGTAAATAACATTGTTGGAGAGGGTGCTGAACGAGTATGGGTCAGCACCTTTCATTCGTTATGTGTACGGATTCTGCGACGGTTTTCAGACAGGCTCGGTTATGCAACAAATTTTAATATCTATGATTCGGATGACCAGAAATCTGCGGTCAAGAATATTCTGAAGGAATTGAAGATCGATCCGAAGAAGTATCCGGAGAAGATGTTCCTGGCAGAGATATCAAATGCAAAGGAGCGGTATATTTCACCGGATCAGTATGCGAAGATGAATGCGACAGATTTTGTGAAGACACAGACGGCAACCGTATATTCCGAGTATATGAAGCGACTCCGTAAATTCAATGCATTTGATTTTGATGATCTGATCTACAAGGTGGTTGAGCTGTTTGAACATAATCCGGATGTACTGGAATTATATCAGGACAGATTTCGTTATATTATGGTGGATGAGTATCAGGATACAAACCACATACAGTTTCTGATGGTGAAGCAGCTTGCTTCCAAATACAGAAACCTTTGTGTCGTTGGTGATGATGACCAGTCAATCTACAAATTCCGTGGTGCCAATATTACGAATATTTTGAATTTTGAAAAGGAATATCCGGATGCGAAGGTCGTGAAGCTGGAACAGAATTATCGTTCCTGTGGAAATATTCTGGCGGCTGCAAATGCGGTGATCAAGCATAACGAAGGAAGAAAGGATAAAGCCCTCTGGACAGATCAGGGAGATGGCGAGAAGCTTGTATTTAATCAGAGTGAGGATGAATACATGGAGGCGGATCGTGTTGTAAATGAGATCATCCGTCTGACAGCAAATGGTGCACAGTATAAAGACATTGCTTTACTATATCGTACGAATGCACAGTCTCGTATCCTTGGTGAGAAGCTGGTTATGCGAGGAATACCACATCGGGTCTACGGTGGTCAGAATTTCTATGAACGAAAAGAAATTAAAGATATAATGGCATATCTGAAGGTTGTAAATAACTCTACAGACGATACCTATCTCAGACGAATCATCAATGTACCAAAGCGTGGAATCGGTGATGCTACCGTTGATAAGGTGGCCGCATTTGCCGCTGCAAATGATATGACACTGATGGAAGCCATGCAGATCATAGAGCAAGTTCCGGGATTACAGCGTTCGGTTGCAAAAATTTCCGGCTTTGTGGAATTGATCGATGGATTTCGGGGGATAATAGAGGAGCAGGAACCACTCAGTACATTATTTGACCGTATTCTGGAGGATACCGGATATGAAGATGAACTGATAGCGGAGCACACGGATGAATCGATGGCTAGACTTGAGAATATCGATGAGTTAAGAAACCGTGTGGTTCAGTTTGAAACCGATTATGAGGAAGCAACACTGGCAGATTTTCTGGAGGATATCGCGCTGGTTTCGGAGACCGATAAAATGTCCGATGATGATAATATGGTTAAATTAAATGATATGTCTGAAGAAGAAATAAAAAATTTATTTACAGAAGTTTATCAAAAAGCTGTAACAGAGTTTCCAAAAATTATGGAAGAAACAG
>ENA-OOSB01000698-OOSB01000698.1-human-gut-metagenome-genome-assembly--contig:-NODE-698-length-13448-cov-1.354215_pt1 | contig 13448 bp, 10 predicted proteins | sample MGYA00241173_ERZ501204 | MGnify/ENA primary metagenome ERZ501204 (study PRJEB25962, sample SAMEA1965384) | human gut metagenome | biome: human gut; feature: human-associated habitat; material: faeces...
TGCATTTATACAGACACAACGGCAGAAGGAGGAAAAGTTTATCAGTATAAAGTGAGATGTTACTGGACGATAGGAGGAAATGCTTATTACGGAACATTTTCTTCTCCGGCTTCGGTAACTACTTTGCCGAAAAAGGTCAGCGGAATTGCAACGCAGACGCGGACCGAAACCTCTCTTGGATTGTCATGGAAACAGACGCAGGGAGCTGTCGGATATCAGATTTATCAGTACAGCGCTGCAAGCGATCAGTATGAAATGGTTGCTGACGTAGAAGGAGGAAGTACTTCTTATACTGTAAGCGGCCTGACAGGCGCAACCGAATATAAATTTAAAATCCGCGCATATGAAAAAAATAATGATCATGTACTTCCGGGCCGGTTTTCGGATGTTTACAGTGATGTGACACTTCCGGGTCAGGTGGATCTGACGAATGTTTCTGCAACTGGGACTTCTTCCGTGAAACTGACGTGGAAAGCAGTGGACGGAGTAACCGGATATATGATTTACCGGCTGGATACAGCAACCGGGGAATACAGACAGATCGCGACGGTAAAAAGTGCCCGGACGCTTTTCTACAGCGATCAGAAACTTGCTGCGGGAAAGACTTATACATATAAAGTCAGTGCATACAAAACTTACAGAAATAAAAATTACAGGGGCGCGTATTCCGCAGAAAAGCAGGTAACGACCAAAAAAGCGGAAAAACCTGCAAATCCGGCAAAGGTAAAAACGATAAAACTCAGTACAAAAGATGCAGCAGTTACCGTGCAGTGGAGTAAGGTTTCCGGGGCAACTGGTTATCAGGTATACCGGCTGAATACAAAGACCGGAAAGTATACAAAGATTGCAGCGGTCAAAGGAACTTCGTATCGGAATACAAAACTGAAAAAAGGGGCAACCTATCGCTATAAGGTCCGCGCATACAAAACGGTAAACAAAAAGAACTATTACGGAGCATTTTCAAACACCACAGCAATTAAAGTAAAGTAGGAAACAAATGAAAAAGAAAGTACAAATGAAAAAAATGGCAGGCGTGTTTTTGGCATTGGCAATACTGGGAATTGGTCTTTTCCCGCCGGGAAACGTGTATGCGGCTGCAAATCAGGCGCCGGACGCAGATCCGGTGGTTGTAGTTCTTGATCCGGGACATGGAGGGCATGATCAGGGTGCCAGATATAAGTGGGACGGAAAAACATACAAGGAGAAACAGTTAAATCTTGCCATTGCAAAGGTCTGTAAAACCGAACTGGAAAAGTATGCAGGAGTGAAGGTATATATGACGCGTTCTTCCGACCGTTTTGTGACACTTGGAAACCGTGTGAATTTTGCAAAAAGCAGGAAAGCAGATCTGTTTGTTGCGATACACAACAATGCTTCCCTGAAAAAAACCGACCATGGAGCCTGTGTTTATTATCCGAACAGCGGGTATAAAGAAGAGGTGGGAAGTGAAGGAAAAATGGCGGCAGCAAGTATTCAGAAACAGCTGGTGGCACTTGGACTGAAAAATAATGGAATTCTTTACCGGAATTCGGCTGTGGGGTCCCGCTATCCGGATAAATCAAAGGCAGATTACTACGCCGTGATCAAGCGGAGCAAGTATGCCGGCTTTCCGGGACTGATTGTGGAGCATGCTTATGTCAGCAACCACGATGACAGTACAACATTTCTGAATGGTAACGACCGGCTGAAACGTCTTGGCGTGGCGGATGCCACGGGCATTGCAGAATATTTTGACCTGATTTTAGATCAGGCACCGGTTCTGCAGACACCGGTTGTAAATGCGGATGAGTCGGTGACACTGGCATGGAATACGGTGCAGGGGGCTGATTATTATCGTATTTACCGCAGAATCGCGGGGACGAAAACATATGTCTGTCTCGAAGAAACAGAGGAAACCGGATACACGGATACCGGGGTAATGCCGGGAACTTCTTATGAGTATACGGTATGCGGATGCCATGTGGGGTATCAGAAAGATTCCTACACAAAAATTGCGCAGGCAATGCAGATAACCGTTACAGGGGAAAACGCGAATATACAAAGTGCACAAAAAAATCAAAACTAAGATGGGGGATGGAAACCACAGATGTGGATAAAATGAAAAAATTATCCACTATCCGGAATCAAAAAATGCCGAAAAATCGAGTTATACACGAAGTTATGAACATTATCCACATAATTTGGGATAAGTTGTTTGTGGATGACAGGGATAAAAACAAACGATTGTTTTGTTAACAACGCATAAAAAGTATGTATTTGAATGATTGCAAACGGGAGGTATTTTTGATATACTAGGGAAGTTATGATTAAAACGATTGATTTTGCTGGAATTGAATTGGACAATTATACCGTTCGGGAAATGATCATGAATGTAGAAAAGGATATGTCTGATCATGGATTCCATACAATAGAAGAAGTAAACATGGATACGCTTATGCTGGCAGAAACGGATGAACTTGTCCGCAAAGCCATAGGGTTTGCGGAACATACCGTGATTGCGGAAAACGGAATTTTAGAAGCTGTTGGTGCAGGATCTTACCAGCACCGTCATGAGATCGAACATCATGATTTCTTTTTTGAACTGATGAAGCGGGTGGAACGCAATCATCAGACGGTGTTTGTGATCGGAGATACCGCGGAACATGTGGAAAAGACCTGTGCTTTTTTGTCAGAGCATTTTGGAAAATGCGAGATCCTGGGAGCAGAAGCGTTTGAAAACTGTCAGGGGGGGACGGATGCCATGGTCAATGAGATCAATGCACTGACTCCTGATATGATCTTAAGTGTTCTGCCAAGTCCGGATCAGGAACATTTCCTGATGGAGAATTGTGAGAAACTGTCTGCCGGACTGTGGTATGGAATCGGTTCCTGGGATTTTACAAAGCGCAGGCAGGGACTGCTCGGAAATATACGGAATCTGATCCGCACGCATAAACTGGAGCGGCAGCTGATTCATTATCATGGAAAGCAGGAAAGCATATCATGAGGGCAAATGTCTGGAAAGAACTGGAAAATTATTTCCTGATTTTGCTGGGCACTGCACTTATGGCCATTGCCATTCAGTGGATTTTTGACAGGGTGGGGCTGATCACCGGAGGGTTTACTGGTCTTACCATTATCATACGAAATCTTACGGAAGCGCTTCTGCCGGGAGGAATTCCTCTGTGGCTGACGAATATTGTGCTGAATATTCCGATATTTCTGTATTCCTATATCCGGTTTGGAAAAAAATATATCGGGAAAACGGGCTTTGCAACCATTTTGCTTTCGGTGTGGCTTTATCTGATACCGGTGATAGATATGTCAGGGGATGATTATATGCTTGCAGCCCTGTTTGGCGGGGCATTTACCGGCATTGGCATGGCACTGGTTCTTAAGGCGGGAGCAACGACCGGCGGAGCCGATATGGTTGCGGCGATCATCCAGTCACACATGCGGCACTATACGGTGGTTCAGGTGATGCAGGTACTGGATGCAGCCATTGTGATTCTCGGCTTATATGTATTTGGTTTAAGACCTACACTTTATGCAGTTGTTTCTATTTTTGTGTCGACAAAAATATCCGATGCCTTTCTGGAGGGCTTTAAGACTTCCAAAGCAGCTTTTATTATCACAAACCGGTATGAGGAAGTGGCAGAACGGCTGATGGATGAGCTTGACCGCGGGGTTACGGGACTGCACGCACAGGGGATGTACACAGAGGAGAAAAAGTGCGTTCTGTATTGCGTTGTATCAAGGAAAGAGATCGTGCGTGTGAAAGAGATTGTAAATGATGTGGATTCCTCTGCGTTTGTAATCGTATCGGATGTCCGGGAGGTTTTGGGCGAGGGATTTCTGGAATATTCGGATGATTTTTAGAACGATATTGTTAAAATTTTATAGTGAAATATTACTAACCGGAAAAAGTGGTAAGAGAGGAAATGCATAAAAAATATACATTTCCTCTTTCTTTTTTTGGAAGAATGTATTAAAATAAAAGTAATTGTTCAGAAAACAGGTGGGGGAACGATAGATTTCTGGATGAAATATGGGGATAAGGAGAGCTGACTATGATATCCAATCAAATACTTCAAAATACAATTGACGGACTGAAAGCAATTACACGTACAGATTTATGTGTGATTGATGTAGAGGGAAAAATTCTGGTCGCGACATTTCCGGATGCAGAACAGTTTGTAGCTCCGGCACAGACCTTCGTGGAATCGCCGGCGGACAGTCAGGTGGTAAATGGCTGCCAGTTCTTTAAAGTGTTCGATGATCATCAACTGGAGTATATTCTGCTGGCATATGGAGACAGCGAGGATGTGTATATGATTGGAAAGATTGCTGCTTTCCAGATTCAGAATCTTTTGGTTGCCTATAAGGAACGTTTTGATAAAGATAATTTTATCAAGAACCTGATTTTGGACAATCTGCTTTTGGTAGATATATACAATCGTGCCAAGAAACTTCATATTGAAACAGAAGTACGCCGTGTGGTATTCTTGGTGGAGACAAACCGTGAGAAAGATGGAAATGAGCTGGAGAAGATCCGGGGACTTTTTGGTGGAAAATCAAAGGATTTCGTCACAGCGGTAGATGAAAAAAACATTATTGTAGTCAAAGAACTTGCAGAAAATGAAACCTATGAGGATTTGAATAAGACAGCAGATGTAATCATCAGGCTGTTTAAATCTGATACCAATTGCAATATTCATATCGCATATGGTACCATTGTGAACGAATTGAAAGAGGTTTCGAGATCTTATAAAGAGGCGCGCATGGCACTGGATGTCGGAAAGATCTTCTTTGAGGGACAGGATGTGATTGCGTATTCCCAGCTGGGAATTGGCCGACTGATTTATCAGCTTCCAATTCCATTGTGCAAAATGTTTATCAAAGAAATCTTTGGTGGAAAATCACCAGATGATTTTGATGAGGAAATTCTGACGACGATCAACAAATTCTTTGAAAACAGTCTGAATGTGTCAGAGACGTCAAGACAACTGTACATTCATCGAAATACGCTGGTATATCGTCTGGACAAGCTGCAAAAAAGCACAGGTCTGGATCTGCGGGTTTTTGAAGATGCAATCACGTTTAAGATCGCACTCATGGTAGTCAAGTATATGAAGTATATGGAAACACTGGACTATTAGAGATTGAAGGAGAGATTATGATTACACTGGAACATGTCAGCAAGACATATGCGGCAGGAGTTCCTGCCTTAAATGACGTGAGTCTGGAAATAGAAGATGGTGAATTTGTATTTGTTGTAGGAGACAGCGGTTCGGGAAAGTCAACCCTGATTAAACTGTTGTTAAAAGAACTTGAGCCAACGGAAGGAAGTATTACCATTGGCGGAAAGCAGCTTGGAAAGATCCGAAGGAAGCAGATCCCGAAATTCAGGAGAAACATCGGAGTGGTATTTCAGGATTTCCGTCTGTTGAAAGACCGCAATGTCTATGACAATGTAGCATTTGCACAGAAGGTGGTTGGTGAGCCGAACAGCCGTATTAAGAAAAAAGTACCGCTTATGCTTTCTATGGTGGGACTTGCCGCAAAATACCGTTCTTTTCCGAAACAGCTATCCGGAGGTGAGCAGCAGAGAGTGGCGATTGCCCGTGCTCTGATCAATGAGCCGAGCATTTTGCTTGCAGATGAGCCGACCGGAAATCTGGATAACAATAATGCGTGGGAGATTATGAAACTGCTGGAGGAAATCAACAGCAAAGGAACTACAGTGATTGTTGTAACCCATAATCTGGAAATTGTGAAAGTTATGAAAAAACGTGTGATCACAGTGAAAAAGGGTACGATTGTCAGTGACAGTAAGGAAGGTGGCTACGACGATGAGAATTAATACCTTTTTTTATTCGATCAGACAGGGCTTAAAAAATATATTTCGAAATAAAATGTTTTCGCTTGCTTCCGTGGCAACCATGGCGGCCTGCATTTTTATGTTCGGTCTGTTTTATATTATTGTAACGAATTTCAGTGCGACGGTACATTCTATTGAAGAGGGTGTGTCAGTTACCGTATTTTTTGAACATGATGCGACAGATGCACAGATCCGTGACATCGGAGAAAAGATTAATAAGCGTGCCGAGGTCAGCAAAAACGAGTATGTGTCTGCCGACGAGGCGTGGAAAGAATATAAAAAAGTATATTTTCAGGGAAAAGAAGAACTTGCGGATGGATTTACAGATAATCCGCTTGCGAATTCTGCACATTATCAGGTGTATCTGAACGATGTTTCGATGCAGGATTCCCTTGTAACCTATATCAAGGGACTTACCGGGGTGCGTGAGGTAAAAGAGTCTGCCCAGGTGGCAAATACACTGACGGATTTTAATAAACTGCTGGGATATGTTTCCGGAGGAATTATTCTGATTCTGCTGTGTGTGGCTGTCTTTTTGATCAGCAATACCGTAATGGTCGGTATCTCGGTCCGTAAGGAAGAAATTGCCATTATGAAGCTGATCGGAGCAACGGATTTTCTTGTGCGTGCGCCGTTTATTGTGGAAGGAATTGTGATCGGACTGATCGGAGCAGCGATTCCGCTTGGTGTGCTGTATTTTATGTATCAGAAGATCATTGTCTATATTGCAGCGAAATTCAATTTTATCGGTTCGATGATCGTGTTTGAACCGGTGAAGGTTGTTTTCCGGACACTGATTCCGGTGGGAGTTATCCTTGGAGCCGGTATCGGATTTATCGGCAGTCAGATGACGATCCGCAAACATTTGAAAGTATAATATTGTTATTGTTGTCATAAAATGACAAGAAGCCATGCTGCAAGGTGTGGCTTCTTGATTTATAGGGAAAATTATGGAGGCAGGAATGCAGGAAGAACAGGAAGAAATGATCAAAACCGGGAAACCGGAAAAAAGAAGACCATCGGGCTTTAAAAACGGAGTGATTATCGGTCTGGTGCTGGGACTGCTGATTACGGGAATCGGTGCCGGAGTCGGAATTCGTGCGTATGCGAATCTTACAAACAATTATGTTATATTTGGACCACAGGGAGTAAAACAGACAGCCAAAGACAATGTTCTCGACCAGGCAGCAATAAAGAAAGTGGATGAGCTGTTGTCATATATCGATTTGTATTACAACGATTCTTACAAAGAAAAAGATATCCGCAATGCCATTTATAAAGGAACGCTGAGCGGGCTTGGAGATCCTTATTCCGTATACTACACGGTAGATGAATATAAAGATCTGCAGACATCAACCAATGGAAATTATTATGGAATCGGTGCGGCGCTTTCACAGAATGCAAAGACCATGGAAGTGACAGTGGTTAAAGTGTACGAGGGAACACCGGCAGAGGAAGCGGGGCTGAAAAACGGAGATGAAATTCTATCCGTGGATAAGTATGAAGCGACCAGTATGGAACTTTCCAACCTTGTAAAAAAGATACGGGGAAAAGAGGGGACAAAAGTCCATTTGAAAGTTTATCGTTCGCAGACCGGGGAAAATCTTGAATTTGATGTGGAACGTAAAAACGTGGATATTCCGAGTGTGGATTCCAAAATGCTTTCCGATGGGATCGGCTACATACAGATCAGCGAATTCCAGAGTAATACCGCAAAACAGTTTAAAAAGGCACTTGTAGCACTTGAAAAGGAAGATATGAAAGGGCTGATTGTCGATGTGCGGAGCAATCCGGGCGGACTGGTGACTTCTGTCGTGGATATTCTGGATCAGATTCTTCCGGAGGGAACGGTTGTTTACACGGAGGATAAATATGGGAAAAAAGAGACATATACATCCGATGCGTCCTGCATTCATTATCCGATGGCAGTTTTAGTTAATGGAGACAGTGCCAGTGCATCAGAAATCTTTGCCGGAGCAATCAAGGATTATGATTATGGAACATTGATTGGAACAAAAACGTTTGGCAAGGGAATTGTCCAGACGGTATTTCCTCTGGAAAACGGGGATGCCATTAAAATTACAACCGCGAAATATTATACGCCAAAGGGACATTACATTCACGGGAAAGGCATTCAGCCGGATATCAAACTGGAATACAAATACAGCGGTCCGGAAGATGAAAGTTATGACATGAAGTACGATAATCAGTTACAGAAAGCAATTTCTGTTGTGAAAGAAAAAATAAATTAAAGGGTAACAATGAAAAGAAAACGTGTATGGAGAATTGTCAGTGTTGCGTTGATTGTTGTATGGGCTGTGGTTATTTTTTCGTTTTCCGCACAGCCGGATACGGAGTCTTCGGAAATCAGCGGGCATGTGAGTTACCGGATTGTTAAGATGTGGAATCAGGTGTTTGGATTGAAACATTCCGGGCCGGAACTGGAACAGATGGCACAGAAAATTGAATATCCTGTGCGCAAAGCTGCACATATGAGCGAATATGCAGTTCTTGCACTTCTGATATTTCAGGCATTGACGGCATTTGACCGGAAAAAGAACCGTGGATGTATGGCACTTGGCATAACGGCAGCCTATGCAGCAACCGATGAATTTCATCAGCTGTTTGTGCCGGGAAGAGCCGGAAGAGTGACGGATGTGCTGATTGATTCGGCAGGAGCATTTCTTGCATTGCTTGCTATTCATATTATTTTATATTATCATAAGTCTGAAATAAGAAATAGAAAGAGGTGATTCTGTGGTAGAATTGGATAATTTTAAGAGCCAGCTGCAAAGCTACAAGGCTCCACTGCAGGAAGTGAGGGATTCACTTTGACTTAGCTGGCAAAGAACAGCGGATTCAGGAATTGGAACGGGAGATGGAGGCACCGGATTTCTGGAACGATCCGGAAGTTTCCCAGAACAAGATGAAGGAAGTCAAAAGTTTAAAGGACGATGTGGCAACTTATGCGGCATTGTCGACGCAATATGATGATATTGAAACCATGATCGAGATGGGATATGAGGAAAATGATCCGGAACTGATCCCGGAGATCGATCAGATGATGAAAGAATTTGTTCAGACCTATGAGGATATCCGTATGAAAACGCTTCTGTCGGGAGAATATGACAGGAACAATGCCATTGTTTCCCTGCATGCGGGAGCGGGTGGCACGGAATCCTGTGACTGGGCAGCCATGCTCTATCGTATGTATATCCGATGGGCAGATAAAAAGGGATTTTCCGTGGAAGTGCTGGATTCTCTGGATGGAGAAGAGGCCGGAATCAAATCCATTACATTTCAGGTGAATGGGGAGAATGCGTATGGATATCTGAAATCGGAAAAAGGTGTGCACCGGCTGGTTCGTATTTCTCCGTTTAACGCGGCAGGAAAAAGACAGACTTCTTTTGTATCCTGCGATGTGATGCCGGATATAGAAGAAGATGTCGATGTGGAGATCCGGGAGGAAGATATCCGTATTGATACGTTCCGCTCCAGTGGTGCCGGAGGACAGCATATCAACAAGACGTCTTCTGCTATCCGTATCACGCATTTTCCGACCGGAATTGTGGTGCAGTGCCAGAATGAGCGTTCGCAGCATATGAACAAGGATAAAGCGATGCAGATGCTCAAAGCGAAACTGTATCTTCTCAAACAGGAAGAAAATGCAGCCAAAGCAGCTGGAATACGGGGCGAAGTGACAGATATCGGCTGGGGAAACCAGATCCGTTCTTATGTTATGCAGCCGTATACCATGGTTAAAGATCACAGAACCGGTGTGGAAAGCGGAAATGTGGACGCAGTGATGGACGGAAACATTGATCCGTTTATCAATGGATATCTGAAATGGCAGAGCCTGGGATGTCCGAAAAATATGGACAGTGATGATGTGTAAATAAAAACAGGAATAAGGAGGAGCGTAATGGGAATTATTAAGGCAGTAACGCAGGCAGTTGGAGGTGCATTTGCAGATCAGTGGCTGGAAGTCATTGAAGCAGATAATATGGGGGATCAGACCGTTTTTACCAAAGGAACACTGATCCGCCGTGGGGAAAATAAAAAGGGAACGGACAATGTCGTGTCGAATGGTTCCATGATTCATGTATATGACAATCAGTTTATGATGCTGGTGGACGGAGGCAAGATTGTAGATTACACAGCAGAGCCGGGATATTACAAAGTGGATCATTCTTCCATGCCGTCACTGCTCAACGGACAACTGGGAGACTCCATCAAGGAATCGTTTGACCGTTTCCGTTTCGGCGGACAGACGCCGCAGAAACAACAGGTATTTTTTGTCAATCTGCAGGAAATCAAAGGCATTAAGTTCGGAACAAGACAGCCAATCAATTATTTTGATTCGTTCTATAATGCCGAACTGTTTTTGCGTGCACATGGCACATATTCGATTAAAATTGTAGATCCGCTCAAATTTTATGCGGAAGCGGTTCCCAAAAATAAGGATCATGTAGAGATTGACGAAATCAATGAGCAGTATCTGTCTGAGTTTTTAGAGGCTTTGCAGTCATCCGTAAATCAGATGTCGGCAGATGGTTTCCGTATTTCTTTTGTTTCGAGCAAGGCAAGAGAACTTGGAAAGTATATGTCATCGGTTCTGGATGAGGAATGGAATCAGACCCGTGGTATGGAAATCCAGGCGGTAGGTATGACGGTTTCTTACAGCGAGGAATCGCAGAAACTGCTGAATATGAGAAATGAAGGAGCCATGCTTTCCGATCCGACGGTCCGGGAAGGATACGTGCAGGGAGCGGTAGCCAGAGGGCTTGAGGCAGCGGGAAGTAATTCCAATGGTTCCATGGCCGGTTTTATGGGAATGGGAATGGCTTCCAATATATCCGGTGGTATGATGGGAGCGGCATCAAATGTGAATCTGCAGCAGATGCAGATGATGAGAAGACACAGTCCTTTGTTACAAAGTACAAAGAAGCATATGGGGATACACCGAACCAGTTCGCAGCAGATGCTTATGACTGTGTATATGCTTATAAAGCAGCTCTGGAGGCATCCCAAGCACCGCAGGCACCGGAAGGCTGGACCTGTGCATGTGGACAGAAGAATCAGGGAAAATTCTGTTCCAACTGTGGAAAACCGGCACCGAAAACCGAGTGGACCTGTAGCTGTGGACAGGTTAACAGCGGAAATTTCTGCTCCAACTGCGGAAAGCCGAGAGCGTAAAAATCGGGGACAGATCCCCGATACCTCTTGCAAGATTGATGTTCTTATGGTAGAATCTTTCAAGTGAGCACAAGTGTCGGTCGTAGACAGACAATACATAAGGGAGGAAATCAGGATGGGCGAGAAGGCATCTTTCTTCGTATTGCGGGCAAAAGCCGTGCCTGAGGTATTGCTCAGAGTTGTGGAAGCGAAGCGGCTGCTGGATTCCGGTAAAGTGGAGTCTGTGCAGGAAGCCACAGAGATGGGACAGATCAGCAGAAGCTCTTTCTACAAATATAAGGACGATATATTTCCATATCATGAAAATGCAAAAGGAAAAACGGTCAATATGGTGATCCAGCTGGATGATGAACCGGGGCTGTTGTCCATGGTATTAAAAACGATTGCGGAATTTCATGCAAACATTCTGACGATTCATCAAAGCGTTCCGGTTAATGGAATTGCTTCATTGTCGCTCAGTATTGATGTGTTCCCTGCGACGGGCAATGTGGAGGATATGAGAAACAGTATTGAATCTGTGCAGGGGATTCATTATGCAAAAATATTAGCCAGGGAGTAAGAAAAATGAAGATTGCAGTTATGGGCTACGGCACCATTGGTTCCGGTGTCGTAGATGTATTAAGAATTAACAAGGAAAAGATCACAAAGCGTGCGGGAGAACCGGTTGATGTCAAATATATTCTTGATCTGCGGGAATTCCCGGGAGACCCTATGGAAGATGCCATTGTACATGATTATCAGACGATCGTAAACGATCCGGAGATCGGCATCGTAGTAGAGACCATGGGAGGCGTGGAGCCGGCATATACGTTTGTAAAGGCAATGCTTGAGGCTGGAAAACAGGTTGCCACTTCCAATAAAAACCTGGTTGCAGCCAAGGGAGCGGAACTGATTAAAATCGCACGGGATCACAACGTAAACTTTCAGTTTGAGGCAAGTGTAGGTGGCGGAATTCCGATTATCCGTCCATTGAATAAATGTCTGACTGCCGATGAGATCGAAGAGATTACAGGTATCTTAAACGGAACCACAAACTACATGCTGACAAAAATGGCAGAGGAAGGTGCAGATTTCGATGAGGTACTGAAAGACGCACAGGAAAAGGGATATGCAGAGAAAGATCCTACTGCGGATATCGAAGGACATGATCCGTGCCGCAAGATTGCCATTTTAACTTCTCTGGTGTGTGGCCGGCAGGTAGATTTTGAGGATATTCACTGCGAGGGAATCACAAAGATCACAGCAGATGATTTTAAGTATGCAAAGGTTTTGAATCGTTCCATTAAGCTTCTTGCATCCAGCCGTAAAGTCGGAAACAGTTACAGTTGTATGGTTGCTCCTTTCATGCTCAGCGCAGAGCATCCTCTTTGCGGAGTAAACGGTGTGTTCAATGGAATCTTCGTACATGGAAATGTACTGGGCGATGCAATGTTCTACGGCAGCGGAGCAGGTAAGCTTCCGACAGCAAGTGCAGTAGTAGCAGATATCGTGGATATGACAAAGCACAAAAATACCAATATTTACATTGACTGGTCACCGGAAAAACTGACACTGGTAGATTACAAAGACAGTGTAAACAGTTTCTTTGTACGCACTTCTTCCGGTAAGGAAACAATCGAAAATGCATTTGGCAGTGTAGAATATGCAGATGCCGGAATTGCAGGAGAGATTGGATTTACTACAAAAGATATGACAGAGGCTGAATTTGAAAAAGCGGCAGCACAGATTGAAGTTCGAAACCGTATCCGTCTTGGATAATTTTCTGGAATGTATATTTCCGCCACGCTGTTTTGTATGCGACCGTCTGCTGGAAACGGCAGATATCCGCAGACAGCGAAATGTTCACGCAGCGTGCCGGAAAAAATTGTATCCCGTTGTGCAGCCGTACTGTTATCATTGCGGAAGCCCGCTTGCGGATACCGAAACAGAATATTGTCAGAATTGCAGAAAGCATCGTTCTTTTGTTGCAGAAGGACGATCGCTTTTTGTATATCGTGGGGCTGTGCAGAAATCCATGTACCGGTTTAAGTATGCAAACCGGAGGAGATATGCCCGTTTTCTGGCGGAGGAAGCCATGCAGCGCTGGGAAAACTGGATGCGGGAAAAAAGGATCGAAGCAATCGTTCCGGTACCGATGTATTCGAAAAAAGAACGGTATCGCGGATATAATCAGGCTGCGCTTTTTGGCAGGGCACTGTCAGAAAAAATGGATATTCCGTGTATTCCGCGTCTGATGATCCGGGTGAAAGATACACGACCACAGAAAGAACTGAATGGCAGAGAAAGAGAAAATAATGTCAAAAATGCTTTTCAGAGTCCGGATAATGTAGTAAAATATAAGAGAATTCTGATTGTGGATGATATTTATACAACCGGATCTACAGTAGAAGCT
>ENA-OOSB01000710-OOSB01000710.1-human-gut-metagenome-genome-assembly--contig:-NODE-710-length-13245-cov-2.067930_pt1 | contig 13245 bp, 10 predicted proteins | sample MGYA00241173_ERZ501204 | MGnify/ENA primary metagenome ERZ501204 (study PRJEB25962, sample SAMEA1965384) | human gut metagenome | biome: human gut; feature: human-associated habitat; material: faeces...
TATGTATATAGGTAGTACATCTGGAAGAGGATTACATCATCTTGTATATGAAATAGTAGATAATGCGGTTGATGAGGCACTTGCAGGATACTGTAATGTTATTAAGGTATTCATCAATAAGGATAACTCAATAACTGTCACAGATAACGGAAGAGGAGTACCTGTAGATATTAATCACGAAACTGGAAAGCCTGCCATTGAAGTAGTGTATACAATGTTACATGCAGGTGGTAAGTTCGGTGGAGGAGGATACAAGGTATCTGGTGGACTTCATGGAGTTGGTGCTAGTGTTGTTAATGCTCTATCTGAATGGCTAGAGGTTAGAGTATATAAAGATGGAAATGTATACTTTCAAAGGTTCGTAAATGGTGGACATCCTGAGGGAGATTTAAAAATTATTGATACTTGTGCAAAAGATAGGACGGGTACAACGGTTTCTTTCAAACCAGATCCAGATATTTTTACAGAGACAACAATATTTAATTATGAAACGCTACAACAAAGACTACGTGAATTAGCATTTTTAAATAAAGGTCTTAGAATTATTTTAATGGATGAAAGACAAGATAATAAACGCGATGAATTCTTATATGAAGGTGGAATTCGTGAATATGTTGAAATGTTGAATAAAAATAAAAGCCCTATTCACGATACTATTATTGATGTTACTGGAAAGGATAATGATATATCTTTAGAAGTAGCACTTCAATATAATCAAAGCTATACTTCAAATATATATTCATTCGTTAATAATATCACTACACCAGAAGGTGGAACACATGAAGAAGGAGTAAGAAGAGCCTTAACAAGAGTTTTAAATAAATATGCAACTAGTTCAGGAATGTTAAAGGCCAATGATGATCCTTTAAGTGGTGATGATGTTAGGGAAGGTCTTACTATGATTATTTCTTGTAAACATCCAAATCCACAATTTGAGGGTCAAACTAAGACAAAACTTGGTAATGCTGAAGTTAGAAGTATTGCGGATAAGATTTTCTCTGAGTCATTAGAAAGATTTTTGATGGAAAATCCAGCACAAGCTAAAGTGATTGTGGAAAAAGCTATGACTGCTGCGCGTGCTAGAGTTGCTGCTAAAAGGGCTCGTGAATTAACTCGTAGAAAGGGTGATTTGGATGTTACTAATTTCTATGGAAAATTATCTGATTGCAAGAGTAAAGATGCAACAATTAGTGAGATTTTCTTAGTCGAGGGAGATTCTGCTGGTGGTTCTGCACTTAAGGGTAGGGATAGTATGACTCAAGCTATTTTGCCTTTGAGGGGTAAAATTTTAAATGTTGAAAAAGCAAGACTTGATAAGGCTTTGGCAAATGAAGAAATTCGTACAATTATTACTGCATTTGGTACCGGTATAGGTGAGGATTTTGATTTATCAAAGTTAAGATATCATAAAATTATTATAATGACCGATGCCGATGTTGATGGTTCACATATTAGAGTATTGCTATTAACTTTATTCTATAGATTCTTTAGACCTATTGTTGAAGCTGGTCATGTTTATGCGGCTCAACCGCCTTTATATGTTATAAAACATGGTAAAAATATTAAATACGTACTTGATGAAAAAGAAAGAGATGAATATCTTGCTACATTAAGTCCTAATACTAAATATGATATTATGCGTATGAAAGGTTTAGGAGAGATGGATGCTGAGGAATTAAATGAAACCACTATGGATATTCATAAAAGAACTTTAAGACAAATAACAGTAGAAGATGCTGTTAGAGCGGATGAGGTATTCTCAAAACTAATGGGTGAAGAAGTAGAACCTCGTAGAGAATTTATTGAAACAAATGCAACGTATGCAAATTTGGATATATAGGAGGTTTCAGTATGGATAAATTAGAACAAAATAATATAGTTAAAGAAGTACAAGATTCATTTTTGGATTATTCAATGAGTGTTATTACTGCACGTGCTATACCAGATTTAAGGGATGGATTAAAACCTGTACACAGAAGAATTTTATATTCTATGTATGAATCTGGTTATACTCCTGATAAGCCTCATAAAAAGAGTGCAAGAATAGTCGGAGATGTTATGGGTAAATATCATCCACATGGTGATTCTTCTATTTATGAAGCAATGGTAAGAATGGCTCAAGACTTTTCATATAGATATATGTTAGTTGATGGTCATGGTAACTTTGGTAATATAGATGGATATGGTGCTGCTGCAATGCGTTATACTGAGTCTAGACTTTCAAAGATTTCTCTTCAATTGTTACGTGATATTAATAAAAATACAGTTGATTTTACTCCAAACTTTGATGAATCAGAAAAAGAGCCGGTTGTTTTACCTTCAAGGTTTCCCAATATATTGGTTAATGGTACAACTGGTATTGCTGTAGGTATGGCTACCAATATTCCACCTCATAATTTAGGTGAAGTTATTGATGGTTGTGTTGCATACATTGATAATCCTGAAATTGATTTAAATGGTTTAATGCATTATATAAAAGGACCAGATTTTCCTACAGGTGCAACTATTTTAGGTAATAGTGGTATAAGAAAGGCCTATGAAACTGGTCGTGGTAGTATTACAATACGTAGTAAAGCTCGTATAGAAGAAAAAAATGGTAAGCAATATATAATTATAGATGAAGTTCCATATGGAGTTAATACTTTGGAACTTAAAAATAAGGTTGCGGAATTAGTTCATAATAAAACAATTGATGGTATAGCTGATTATCATTCTGATTTAAAGGAAGGTATAAAAATAACTATTACTTTAAAGAAAGATGCTAATGCGCAGGTTGTTTTAAATAAATTATATAAACATACTTCGTTCCAAACTACATATGGTATTATTTTCTTAATGCTTGATCAGGGAGTTCCTAAAACTTTAGGTTTAAAAGATATTATATCTAAATATATAGATTTCCAAATGGAAATTATTATTAGAAGAACTAAATTTGAATTAGATGTAGCTGAAAAAAGAGTTCATATTTTAGAAGGATTAAAGATAGCTCTTGATAATATAGATGCGATAATTAAATTAATCAGAGGTTCAAAGGGTGATGATGAAGCTAGGGCGGCATTAATGAGCCAATTTGGTTTAAGTGAAGCACAATCTAATGCAATTCTTGAAATGAAATTAAGAAGATTAACTGGATTGGAAAGAGAAAAAATTGAAAATGAATTAGCAGATTTGATTAAACTTATTGATGAATTACGTTTAATTTTAAGTAGCGATGCAAATATATTGGCTGTAATCAAAAAAGAATTACTTGAAATTAAGGATAAATATGCAGATGAAAGAAGAACAAATATAGATATGACAGCTATTGAATATATTGAAGATGAATCTTTAATTCCTGTTGAGAGAACTTTAATTGCTCTTACACATAAGGGATATATAAAGAGAATGCTGCTTGATACATATCGTACTCAAAATCGTGGTGGTGTAGGTATTAAGGGTATGTCTACTAACGAAGAAGACTATGTTGAAAAAATGATCAATATGTCTACTCATGATTATATATTATTCTTTAGTAATAAGGGTAAGGTTTATAGGATGAAAGGTTATGAAATTCCAGAATTTAGCAGACAGTCTAAAGGATTGCCAATTATCAACTTATTACCTCTTGAAAATGATGAAAAGATAACTTCTATGATTCAAGTAGAAAGTGATGAAAACTCGAACAAATATTTGATGTTTTTTACTAAGGATGGATTAACTAAACGTACTAGAATTGAAGAGTTTGAAAATATAAGAAATAATGGTAAAAAAGCTATTGTTCTTAAAGATAGTGATGAATTGATAAGTGTTCGTAAGACTACTGGTGAAAATGAAATACTTATAGGTGCTTCTAATGGCAGAATGGTTAGATTTAATGAAAATGAAATCAGAGTAATGGGTAGAAGTAGTAGTGGTGTTAAAGGCATTTCATTTGAGAATTCATATGTTGTTGGTGCTGAAGTTGTTAATAAAGATGAAGATGTACTAATTGTTACAGAAAAGGGTTATGGTAAGAAGACTAACGTAGATCAATATCGTCTAACTCATAGAGGTAGCAAAGGTGTAAAAGCATTAAATGTTACTGAAAAGAATGGTAATTTGGTATCATTAAAAACAGTAAAAGGTGATGAGGACTTATTAATAATTACTAATAGTGGAATTATTATCAGAATTGATACTCAACAAATCTCAACCTTAAATAGAAATACACAAGGAATCAGATTAATTAACCTTAAGGATAATCAAAAAGTTTCTACTGTTGCTCTTGTGGAAAAAGAAATTGATTCTCCTGATGAATCAGAAGATAATAACTAATAAACTGTGAAAAAGAATTGTACTAAAAGTACAATTCTTTTTTTAAATTATTCCCCGGGAGATAATTTTATCCACAATGTTTCACGTGAAACATTGTATAATATAACATATATTTTTAATTAAAATTATAAACTATATCCTTTAGAATTATAAAAAAAAGTACTCATAGTTTGCATCGACAAGTATATTAATAATATAATTACTCATTTAATGCAAAATATTAAACTATTAAATAATACATATTATTTATAATATTTTACTTAAAATTATTTCCCGGGAAATATTTTTTTTTGCACAATCTCCTGTTATAATTTAATTATACGAATATTTAACTTAATTTATAAAAATTCAAATTATTAATAAATAGTTTGAAATATTTGATTTTTTATAGGAAACACTATATTATTGTTTAAAATTTATAAATTTATCCTAAAAAGTGGTTAAAATTATGGAAAAATAGGTAAAATTATTTCCCGGGAAATAATTTTATCCACAATGTTTCACGTGAAACATAGAAATTTTAGTTATTTTAACAAGCACTATTTATTAATTATACTTATTTAAATTATTGTATTGAATATATCTTATTTGTTTAATAATAATGATATATATATGCTCTTTAGAATAAGAATACAATAAAAATGTTTTGCTGAATGCATAAATATTATAAATATAAACAGAATTTTATGGTTATATTGAAAAAAAACTATAAATTCTTTTATACATCTAATAAATTATTTCCCGGGAAATAATTTTATCCACAATGTTTCACGTGAAACATTGTTTAATATAATACACATTTGCATGAATAAGGACTTTAAATCAAATAAATTTAAGAAAAAAATATTATATTTTGCATTGATAAGTATATAAACAATATAATTACTCATTTAATTCAAAATACAAATCATTTAATAATTTTTCGCTATTAATACTTAATAATTAACATATTTGATATATTATATTGAGAAATTGAAAAATAAGCTTTATTTTTCAACATTTTTAGTGAAATATATTATATTTTTGTTTTATTGCTATATTAAATACTTAATTTGAACGCTAAATGTGCAATCCGGATCTCAAAAAATTAAAATTTTAAATTTATTAATTAATATTTTAGTTACAAAATCAGGTAAAAATTATTTCCCGGGAAATAATTTTTATCCACAATGTTTCACGTGAAACATTATATAATATGTTATATATTTTTGTTTAAATCATGAATTAAGCTTTCAATTATTAAAAAACAAGGCTTATATTTTGCATCGACAAGCATATTAGTAATATAATTACTCATTTAATGCAAAATATTAACCTATTAAATAATACCTACTATTTATATTTTTTTTACTTAAAATTATTTCCCGGGAAATATTTTTTTACACAACATCTTACTGTAATTTAATTATATTGTTATTTAACTTAATTTATAAAAGTACAAATTATTAATTAAAAAATTTTAAATAGTGGATTTTTTACAAAAAAAATCAAAATAACAGATTAAATTTTATAAATTTATACGTAAAAACACTCAAAATTATAGAAAATACGTTAAATTATTTCCCGGGAAATAATTTTATCCACAATGTTTCACGTGAAACATTAAAATATTAACAATAAAATACTTGAAAAAAATATAAAATTAGTTTAATATTATTGTGATGCAATAATTATGGTGGAATCAGGTCAGGATTGGAAGATAGCAGCCTTAACATTTAATAATTATGTGCATCATTTTTTATGTAGAAAATGGTGATATATATGGATGATAAATTTATGAATTATGCCTTGAAAGAAGCACAAAAAGCTTATAATAAAATGGATGTTCCTGTAGGATGCGTGATTGTTTATAATGGAAAAATTATAGCTAGAGGCTATAATAAGCGTGAAAAGGACCAAAACGTAATTAAACATGCAGAAATTGAGGCTATTGATAAGGCTTGTAAAGCTTTAAAAAGCTGGCGACTGAATGATTGTACTATTTATACTACTTTATTTCCTTGTCCAATGTGTGCATCTGCTATCCAACAGTCTAGAATATCCAAATTAGTATATTTAAATAATACTAATAATAAGGCTCTAAACGATATATCTTTGAATATTTTATTTAACGAAAATTTAAATCATAGGGTTAAAATTGATAAAATTTTTCTTGAAAACAGCATTATTGATGATTTTTTTGAAAAAATTCGCAAAGAAAAGTAATGTTTCACGTGAAACATTACTTTTTAATGATGTTATTGTTCTTTTTTGATTAAAAACCTTTAGTCATAATGGAAAAAGCAAAAAAATAGTGGTATACTATTTATAACTTGAAAAGAGGTGGTATTATGTTTAGCCAAAGCTTATATAGGAAATATAGACCTTCTAATTTTAATGAAGTATATGGACAGACTATAGCAAAAAAAATCTTAATTAATTCAATTGATCATGCTAAAATTTCTCATGCATATTTGTTTTTTGGACCTAGGGGGACTGGCAAAACTTCGATTGCTAAGATGTTTGCTAGGAGTGTTAACTGTTTAGCACCTGTTAATGGTAATTGCTGTGAAAAATGTAATAATTGTTTATCAAGTATTGATAAAAATAATGTTGATATTATTGAAATAGATGCAGCTTCTAATAATGGTGTTGATGAAATAAGAGAATTGAGAAATAAGGTTAATCTTGTGCCTAATAGTTTAAAATATAAGGTTTATATTATTGATGAGGTGCATATGCTTTCTACTGGTGCATTTAATGCATTACTTAAAACTCTTGAGGAACCACCAGAGCATGTAATTTTTATTCTTGCAACTACTGAGATATATAAAGTTCCTGCTACTATAATTTCTAGATGTCAGACTATTGAGTTTAAAAATATTGATAAAAAAAGTATGTTTGAACGTTTATCTGAGATTTCTAAAGCAGAGAATATTAATATAACGGATGATGCTATTAATGAAATTGTACAAAATTCAAATGGGGGATTAAGAGATGCAATTGGTCTTCTTGAAAAATCAAGTGATTATGCAGATGAAGATGTTATTGATGTAAATGAAATTAGAAGTCTTTTAGGTTTGGTTACTAAGAATGAAATAGAGCAATTAATAAAGATGATTTTAAATAATGAAACTGATCTACTTATATCAAAAATTGAAGATTATTCTAATACAGGAAAGGATTTATTTAAAATTGTTAATGATATAATTATTGAATTGAAAAATCAAATTATTGAAACTAAAAACTATGATTTGATTGACATGATTAATATTATCAATGAATATCATGCTAAAATGAAAACGTCATATAATCAAGATGTAATATTTGAGATGCTAATATTAAAATTAACTTCAAAAGAAAATGAAACAAATGTTCGAAATTATTTCCCGGGAAATAAAATAAACAACAAAGTAGATAAAAATGATGTTAAAATTTTAGAAAAGTCTGTTAAAAATGACAATCAAGCTAGTTCTATTAATATAGATTTAATAAATGCTAGGATTAATAATTCTTTTGTTGATGCTAATAAATCTGAATTGAATGATGTTAAAATAAAGTGGAAAGAATTAGAAAAGTATGTCTTTGATTCTAATGTTGGAGCTTTGGTTTGTGAACTTGTTGATTGCACTCCTGTTGTTTCAAGTTCTAAAAATCTTATGATTTCTACTAGTTATGAATCTCAGGCAACTAAAATCAATGAAAATCTTGAAAAATATGAATCGCTTTTAAAAGAAAAAATTAATGTATCACAAGTTATTGTTGCTATATCAAATGATAAATGGAATACTTTAAAATCTGAATTTGTTAAGAAAGTAAAAAATAATGAAAAATACTCATATGTTAATGAATCAGATTTAAATAAAAAAAGTGAATATAATAATGAATTAAATATCAAAACTGATGATAATAATGTTATAATAGAAAAAGCCAAGGATTTATTTGGCGATATAAATGTTAATTAAAGGAGAATAGTTATGAATATACAAGCACTTATGAAACAAGCACAAAGTTTACAAAAAGATATGATGAAGGCGAAGGAAGAAATAGATAATACTCTTTTTACTGGTTCTAATTCATTTGTTACTGTTAAAGTAAATGGAAAAAAGAAAGTTTTAGATATTAAAATTGATACTGATTCGGTTGATAAGGATGATATTGAAATGCTTCAAGATATTTTAATGGTAGCATTAAATAATGCATTTTCTGAAGTTGATAAAGTTACTGAACAGAAAATGAGTAAATATGCTAATATACCGGGGTTATTTTAATGTATCCTGAAAGTCTTAAAAATTTGATTGAAAGTTTTAAGATGTTGCCGGGAATAGGCGAAAAAACTGCTGAAAGAATGGCTTTTTTCATTCTTGATACTGATGTTGAAAATGTTGAGTTTTTTTCTGAAAGTTTAATGGATGTAAAAAACAAAATCAGAAAGTGTACTATATGTAACAATTTTACTGATCAAGAAATATGTCCTATATGTGCAAATAAAAATAGAAATAGTGATGTTTTATGTATTGTTGAGGACTCTAAAAAAGTAATAATGTTTGAGAAAACTGCAGTTTTTAATGGTTATTATCATATTATAGATAATTTAATATCGCCTCTAGATGGTATTAATCCTGAAGATATCGGTTTGGAAAAATTGCTAAAAAGAATTAAAAATGAAAATTTTAAGGAAGTTATAATTGCAGTTAGACCAAGTATTGAGGGTGAAACTACCAGTCTTTATATCAAAAGAATTTTAGATGGAATGAATATAAAAGTTACTAGAATAGCTAGTGGTATTCCAATAGGTGCTGATATGGATTATGTTGATCCACTTACTTTGGAAAGAGCTATGGTTGATAGAAAAGAATTAGAATAACGGATTACATTTAACATACAATTAATTGGGTGATTTTATGTTAAAAATTATTAAAAAAATAATATTTTCTATTTTTATTATTTATAGTTTCAATATAATTGCTGTAAAATTTAATATCGTTATTCCAATTAATCTTTTTACAATTACATTTGTTTCAATTTTAGATATTCCTGGAATGGTAATGTTAGTATTATCATCTGTGATGTTATTTACTTAGATAGGAGGTGTACTCTACTATGAATGAATATGATGATTTAAAAAAACTTTTTAATGCAATTACTACAAAGAAAAAGGTTGGACATGCTTTTTTATTTAATGTAGATGATAGTTATGATACATCTCTCGCAATTAGTTTTATAAAGGAAATACTTAAAAATGATGTTGCTAATGCTGATATTGGTAATTCACAATATGAAAAATTTTCTTATCAATTAGACAATAATACATTTCCTGATTTAATGATTATAAAGTCGTTTGATAAGGTTATAAAAAAAGAACAAATATTAAACATTAAATCTGAAATGAAGGAAAAATCAATTAACTCTGGGAAGCAATTTTATATTATTGAGTATGCTGAAAATTTAAATTCATCATCGGCTAACGCTTTACTTAAATTTCTTGAGGAACCTGATGATGAAATAATTGCAATTCTTGTAACTAAAAATATAAATAAAGTAATTTCAACTATTGTTTCTAGGTGTCAGATAGTAAATTTGAATCATTATAATAGAAAAAAAGATGAACAATATTTTGAATTAGCTTTAAAATATTTACTTATTCATGAAGACAAGAAAGAAAAAGCAGTTTCTTATTTATCTGAACTTTATGAGATTTCTAGTGATGATTTAAAGGGTATGATAAATTCATGGATATATATATATAAGAATGTTTTAAAGTTACTTTTAAATAAAGATTCAGAAGAGGCTAATAATGAGTCTATATTAGCATTATCAAAGAAGAACAATATTGAAAGTGTTATTGATAAATTGGACAAGCTTGAGAAAATGAGCAATCTTATTTTATACAATGTAAATGTGAGAATCATATTGGATGAGTTATTTATATAGAAGAGGTGAAATATGAAGTATAATGTTGTTAGGATTTTGTTTGAAAATTCAAATAGAATATACTTTTTTTCAAATAATAATTTGCCACTTACTGTTTCAGATTTTGTCGTTGTTGAATCAGAAAAGGGTAATCAGTTTGGAAAGGTTATAAGTGAAATTTTTGAAATTGATGAATCAAAGCTGGTAAAACCACTTAAAAATGTTATTCGTATTGCCAATAATGCAGATATAGAGATGAATGAAAAAAATAAGAAAGACGCTGTAAATGCATTAAAAAAAGCTAGAGATATGGTTCAATCATTAAATTTAAATATGAATATATTGAGTGCTAATTTTACTTTAGATAGAAATCAATTGGCTTTTAATTTTATTGCTGATGATAGAGTTGATTTTAGGGAACTTGCAAAAAGACTTGCAGGAATTTACAAAACTAGAATAGAATTAAGACAAATTGGTGTCAGGGATAAAGCAAAAGAAATAGGTGGCCTAGGTCCATGTGGTAGATTTTTGTGTTGTAATCTTTTTCTTAATGATTTTGAGACGGTTTCAATTAATATGGCTAAAAATCAGTATATATCATTAAAACCAGATAAAATTAATGGTGTTTGTGGTAGATTATTATGTTGTTTAAATTATGAAGATGATCAATATACCGAATTAAAAAGGGAATTTCCATCTATTGGAACTATTGTTAAGCACAAAAATGTTTCTGGAAAGGTTATTAGTCATAATTTATTTAAAAGAACTTTTGATATAGAATCTGTAGATAAGACAATTGTGACTATTGATTTGGATGAATATGAAGGTAGTAAATGATTTATTAGGTTATAAAAACTTTAAAATAGTTCAAAATGATGAGTGGTTTGTTTTTTCACTTGATTCAGTGCTTCTTCCTAATTTTGTAAGACTTAATAAATCAGATAAAGCGATTTTAGATATTGGTACTGGAAATGCACCAATCCCTTTAATATTATCAACTAAAACAGACGCTATTATATATGGTATAGAAATACAAAAAGATGTATATGATATGGCAGTTGAATCTGTTAATCTTAATTCTTGTTCTAATCAAATTAAATTAATAAATGATGATGTTAATAATATTGATAAATACTTTAAACCTGAATTTTTTGATGTTATTGTAAGCAATCCCCCATATTTTAAACTTAATAAGGATTCTATTATAAATAAAGCAAATGCTAAGGCTTTAGCTAGACATGAAATTACACTTGATTTGAAACATTTAATTCAAATTGCCAGTAAATATTTGAAAAATAATGGAAAATTTGCTATGATACACAGAACTGAACGTTTAACAGAGGTACTTTCACTACTTAGTGAATATAAGTTAGAGCCAAAGAGGGTTAAGCTTATTTTTCCTAAAAAATATAGTGATTCTAATTTATTTATTGTGGAGGCAGTTAAAAATGCTAATCCTGGTATAAAAAGTTTAACGCATATCATTATTCATGATGATAATGGTCAGTATACAGAAGGGGTTAAAAGATATTTTGAATAGGTGATTATATGATACAAAAAAGTTATGATGGTACAAATTCTTTATATTTAATTCCTACGCCAATTGGTAACATGGATGACATTACTAATAGAGCTATTGATACATTAAATATGGTTGATTATATTTTGTGTGAAGATACTAGGGTTTCTGGAGAGTTGTTATCAAAATTAGGAATTAAGAAAAAATTAATTCATTCCGATGATCATACTGAGGATAATATAAAAGAGAGAGTTTTGAAACTTTTACAAGAGGGTAATAATATAGGGCTTGTTACAGATAGGGGCACTCCTATTATTAGTGATCCTGGATATAAAACAGTAAAATATATTAGCGATAATGGTTACAATGTTGTTGCACTTCCTGGAGCTACTGCATTTGTTCCAGCACTTATTACTTCTGGTATTGCACCACAACCATTTTTATTTTATGGCTTTCTTGATAGTAAGGATAATGTTAGAAAAAAAGAATTAGAGACTTTATCTGATGAAGAGGAAACAATGATTTTTTATGAAGCGCCTCATAGGATTATAAAAACTTTGAATATGATGCTAGATATATTTGGTGATAGAGATATTAGTATTTCTAGAGAAATTACTAAGAAGTTTGAAACTGTATATAGGGGAAAACTTAGTGATGTTATTAGGAATGTTCCTGAAAAAGGGGAATTTGTTATTGTTGTAAGTGGATGTGAAGAAAAGGTTATTGATGATAATTTGTCTATTAAAGAAGCTGCTAACTTGCATATTAAGGCTGGATTAGATGTTATGACTGCAATTAAAAAAGTAGCTAAAGATAGAAAGATACCTAAAAATGAAGTATATAAAGAATATCATAAGGAGGGAAAATAATGAAGTTAGTAGTGGGACTTGGAAATCCTGGAAAGGAATATGAGAATACAAGACATAATATTGGTTATGAACTTGCAGATATGTTTGCTAAAAAATATAATTGTTCTTTTAGGACTGAAAGAAAATTTGAGTCGGATATATTTGATATTAATATTAATGGTGAAAAGGTAATTGTGGCTAAACCTTTGACTTACATGAATTTATCTGGTAATGCTGTTAAAAAGATTGTTGATTTTTATAATATTAATAGTCAAGATATTTTGATAATGCATGATGATTTGGATATGGTTTTAGGTAAGATTAAGGTTGTTAATAATAGTTCTAGTGGGGGACATAATGGGCTTAAGAGTATTACTAAGGCTATTCAGACTAGAGACTATGTTAGATTTAAAATCGGAATATATGGAAAAGATAGAACGATAGATGCTATTGATTGTGTACTTGGTAAATTTAGTAAAGAACAAAGGGAAGTACTCGATGAAGTTTATGCTAAATTAAAAGAACTTGGTTTGTCGCTTCGTACTGGTGATGAATAATATCCACTTAAGCCGAAGGATTAGTAAGCAAAGTGAAGACCCGAAAGGGTAAGGAGGAAAATTAAAATGGCAATGTATAGAAAACTTGGTAAAAAGTCTGATCAGAGAATCGCATTACTTCGTAATCAGGTAACAC
>ENA-OOSB01000714-OOSB01000714.1-human-gut-metagenome-genome-assembly--contig:-NODE-714-length-13212-cov-1.595576_pt1 | contig 13212 bp, 9 predicted proteins | sample MGYA00241173_ERZ501204 | MGnify/ENA primary metagenome ERZ501204 (study PRJEB25962, sample SAMEA1965384) | human gut metagenome | biome: human gut; feature: human-associated habitat; material: faeces...
GTGCTGTTGAAAGATGAAGGTATAAAGGCTGAATTGACGGCGACCCCTCATGTAGGTATGCATCGTTACACTTACCTTACAGGAAATCTTGCTGCTGTAATTGTAGATATGGCACATTCGCTTGATAATGAATATATTTATGAAGCTGAATTAGAGAAAACTGCAGACAACGAAATTACGGGTATGCGCCGAACCAGGGGATGGACAGATAATCAATATATTTATTTCGTAGCTCGTTTTTCCAAATCCTTTCAGACTGTAGAGTTTGTGAAAAATAAGAAGAAAGTGCCTATCAATACCAAGTTGACCGGTACGGATTTACAGGCTATCCTCACATTTGATAACACGAACGGTGAGCCTATTATTGCTAAAGTGGGATTGTCATTGGTGAGTGTGCAGAACGCGCGTCAAAACATGGAGGCCGAAGTGAAGGATTTCGATTTTGATGCAGTACATACAGCTACTCGAAGTGCTTGGGAACAACAACTATCTACTATTACTGTGGAGGGTGGTAGTGAAGCCGACAAGGAGAACTTTTATACTGCTATGTATCACGCTATGGTTGTACCCAATATCGTGAACGATGTTAATGGTGAATATCGTCGCCACGACATGCAGATAGGTAAGTTGCCAATAGGAAGGATCCAATACTCCACTTTCTCCCTTTGGGATACTTTCCGTGCATGGAATCCGCTGATGACGTTGATAGATACTGACTTGGTCAATCACATGATAAACTCCTTTCTCGACATCTATGATGCTTCAGGGGAACTTCCTATTTGGCCGCTTTCTGCTGGAGAAACAGGCACGATGATTGGTTATCATTCAGTATCAGTTATAGCTGATGCCTATTTGAAGGGAATTAGGTCTTTCGACGCAGAGAAGGCTTTGGAGGCTATGATGATATCCTCCGATAAAAACAAAAAAGGCTCGGACTTTTACGTAAAATATGGTTTTATTCCTTCTAATATTAAAAGAGAATCTGTATCTTGTCTGCTTGAATATGCGTACGATGACTGGTGTATTGCACGTATGGCCCAAGAAATGGGAAAAGAAGATATTTATAAAAAATACATTGAACGTTCGCAAAACTACATCAATGTGTTTGATGGTGCTACGAGATTCTTTCGCGGAAAGCGTATGGATGGCAATTGGGAATCACCTTTTAATCCGCTTGCAGTGGGACGTGCCTATACAGAGGCTACAGCTTGGCAATATCGCTTCTTTGTACCCCATGATGTGAATGGGATGATACAACTTTTTGGCGGTAAAGAAGAATTTGTTGCTGCTCTTGATGATATTTTCAATACGGATGCAGAGATACATGGCAATCTTGTAGATATCACAGGTTTAATAGGGCAGTATGTCCACGGGAATGAGCCTAGTCATCACATCGCTTATTTGTACAATTATGTGGGTGAGCCTTGGAAAACACAGAAAATGTCGCGACGCTTGCTGAACGAGATGTATCATCCCACTCCGGAAGGTATTATTGGCAATGAAGACTGCGGGCAGATGTCGGCATGGTATATTCTTTCAAGTATGGGACTTTATTCGGTTTGTCCTGGTAGCAACGAATATGTTCTTACTACTCCCTTGTTCGAGAAAGTTGTAGTGCATTTGGCTAATGGAAGAACCTTGACGATACTTGCCAATGATCCGCAGAAAAATATTTATATTACAAAGGTGGAACTAAATGGGAAACAGATAGATACAAACTTTATTACCTATGACTGTCTGATGGGAGGAGGAGAGTTGCGTTTTACCTTGTCTGACAAGCCAAATAAGAGCAGAGGTACTGCTGAACAAACTGCGCCTTACTCCTATACTCGAGATAAAGTTGTATCTATCCCTTACGTCGATAAGGATTTGAATTTATTCCAAGGAAGTGTAGTTGTAGAACTGGCCACAACCACTCAAGGTGCGAAAATAAGGTATACACTGGACGGAAGCGAACCGACCGAGGAGTCATTCCTTTATAAACATCCTTTCAGTTTGAATAAGACGACTCAAGTGAAAGCGAGAGGATTTAAGGAAGGTTATCATCCAAGTAGAGTCTTGTCTATTATAGCTCTCAAAGCGGAATTGAAGGATGCTCTTTCTGTACATCCTGTACAGAATGGTGTGACCTATAAGTACTTTGAAGGTAATTACCAGAAAGTAACTGACATAGAAAAAACACCTTTGTTGAGGAGTTTTGTTTAAACCTTCTATACAAGGTGCAAGCAGGACAGACCATTTTGGTTACATTTTTTCCGGACTGATAAAAGTGCCTGAAAATGGAGTATATACTTTCCAAACTAGTTCAGATGATGGCAGTGTATTATACATTGATAATGAACTGGTAGTGAACAATGACGGTTCACATGCTGCAATTCCTGCTACCGGAATGGTCGCGCTGAAGAAAGGTTTTCATCCTTACAAGCTCTATTACTTTGAAGATTATGAAGGAGAACATTTGAGTTGGGCTTGGAAATTGCCTTCTGCTGAAACGTTGGTACCAATTCCTTCTTCTGTTTTGTATGTGGAATAATTAAATATATTGTTATGAAAAAAATCATTTTATTGTTTCTATCTTTTGGGGTAGTATCCTGCGGGCAAGTGAAACAACAAGTTTCTGAACAGGCGCGTGTTAATGTAATGTCATATAATATCCGCTATGACAATCCAGAAGATGGTATGAATAATTGGCAATACCGAAAAGACCGTGCTGCAACGGCTATCCGATTCTATGATGTTGATATATTGGGTACACAGGAAGTGCTTCACAATCAGTTAGAAGACCTGAAGCAGCGTTTACCAGAATATGGTGTGATTGGTGTCGGGCGTGAAGATGGAAAGGTAAAAGGCGAATATAGTGCTCTTTGGTACAAAAAAGCGCGTTTTGAGTTACTTGCTTCTGGATATTTTTGGTTGAGCGAAACACCTGAAATTGCTGGTTCTAGAGGGTGGGATGGTGCTTGTGAACGCATTGCTTCATGGGGTAAATTGAAAGACAAGATTTCAGGAAAGGAATACTTTGCATTGAATACACATCTAGACCATATAGGAGTTGTGGCTCGTCGTGAAGGAGTGAGCCTTATATTGGACAGAGTGAACGAATTGAGTGACGGATTACCAGTAATTGTAACAGGTGATTTTAATGCAGAGCCAGAATCGGATGTTATCAAGCACATGACCGATGCCGAGAATCCAAAGCATCTGCAAGATACACGGCTTATGTCTCCAATTGTTTATGGACCATCATGGAGTTTTCACGATTTTGGAAAGATACCTTATGATAAACGTCCATTGATAGACTATGTGTTTGTACGCAACGATCTTAAGGTATTGAGATACGGAGTGCTTGCCGAGACAGAAGGATCAGAGTTTTTATCGGATCATGCTCCGGTGCTGGTTACTGTAGAGTAGTTTTCTACTTTTTGAACTTTAGGTTGAAAATAATAAATTTAAGGTTTAGGAGGTTCATCTTTAGGTTTAGAACTGAATATCTTGTCCTATGTACTATGAATAATAAATAATTTGTAAATGTAACTGATAAAACCAGATAATAATGAAAAAAATAAGGAAGTGCTGTGTTATAGTATTGTTAGTAGTATTATTCCCTGCTAATATATTTGCACAAGAACGTCGTGATAAAGAACAGACTTATGTGTTGGAGAATCCCTATGAAGTTAACAAAATAACACCGTTACAAGGGAAGAAGATTAAAAATGTTGTTTTGATGATTGGTGATGGTATGAGTCTTATGCACGTATATTCTGCTTGGACGGCTAATCGTGGTAAACTTTTTTTGGATAATTGTCAGGCTGTGGGGCTTTCGAAAACCTACTGTGCAAATAAACTGATTACCGATTCTGGAGCAGGGGGGACGGCCATTGCTACTGGACAGAAAACAAATTATCATAGCGTAGGCGTAGATGTGGAAGGCCGTCCTTTGAAGTCGTTGGTAGACTTTGCTGTAGGCAAAGATAAATCTGCGGGTATTGCAGTTACTTGTCGCCTTTGGGATGCCACTCCAGCTGATTTTTGTTGCCATAACAAAGATCGTGATGCTGAGGCTGAAATTGTGGCGGATTATGTGAACAGTAACGTAGACTATGTCTTTGGCGGTGGTGCTAAACTCTTTGAGAATCGTGAGGACGGACGTGACTTGTTCAAGGAGTTGCGCGACAAAGGTTTTCAAACGCCTCGTAGTTGGGATGAACTGGTAAAAATTAAGAGTGGCAAGGTATTTGCAGTGCCTTATCCAGTGGATGCTCCGTTGCCTGACGAACGTGGAGACCTTCTTGCCCGTGCGTCGTTAAAAGGTATTGAACTTTTAAGCCAAAATGATAATGGTTTCTTCATGATGATTGAAGGTTCGCAATTGGATGATTATGGACATTTTAATGATATTAATCTCTTGATGCAGGAAACACATGATTTCGACCGTACTATCGGTGCCATTTATGAATGGGCTGCCAAGGATGCAAGCAGACTTCCAAATGCAACTGCGAAACAGCTTAAAGATTCTACCCGATTTTCCCGCCGATCATGAAACCGGTGGTCTTACATTGGTAGATGGTGATTTGAAAGAGGGTAAAATTGTTTGTAAATTTTCTACAGGTGGTCATAGTGGTGTAATGGTACCTGTATATGCTTTTGGGCCCGGTGCACAGGAGTTTACAGGTATATATGAGAATACCGCAATTTTTGATAAGATAAAGAAACTGCTTAATCTATAACTAAAATATTATTTCCTATGCTGAAACATATCTTGTTTACATGTTTACTTTCCTTTTCTGTAACTCCTTTATTGAAAGCTCAAAATTGTGGTAATGATGAAATTTATCATTTGCCCTATAAGAATACATATGTAAAAGAACCTTTGGTTACCGAGAACGAGTATCGTGTGGCCAAACCCGAGGTTATTGAACCGAAGAGTTTTGAAGAAGCTCGGCAGATACTTCCCAATCCGATTTGGGATGGGCATGGAAAAGAAATGGAAATGTATTGGAGGGCATGGGAAATAGCAGTCGGAAATATTCGTAAGCCACAGTCCGGTTCGGGTTTTGTATCAAGTTATTTGGATACTGCTTACAATGGTAATATCTTCATGTGGGATTCTTCTTTCATACTGATGTTTGCACGGTATGGTACACGTTTTTTCCCTTTTCAGCGCACGTTAGATAACTTTTATGCCAAACAACATCCTGACGGTTTTATCTGCCGAGAAATTAAAGCAGATGGAGCGGATTGTTTCGAACGATATGATCCGGTAAGCACTGGACCTAATTTGATGCCTTGGTGTGAAATGGTTTATTACCATCAGTTTGGAGATATGGAGCGTCTGCATAAAGTTTTTCCCGTACTTTGTTCATATTATAAGTGGCTGAGACTTAACCGTACATGGCGTAATGGTACTTATTGGTCGAGTGGATGGGGGACAGGTATGGATAATATGCCGCGGGTTCCGAACGGATATAGCCCTATTTATAGTCATGGACATATGGTTTGGTTAGATACTAATCTTCAGCAATTGTTCATTGCAAATTTATTACTTGAAATGGGATTTTATTTAGAACGCTGGCAAGAGATAGAAGAATTTGAAGACGAAGCTAAGATGCTGGGAAAGTATATTCATGATAATCTTTGGGATGAAAAGACTGGATTTTTGTATGACCAATATGCTGATGGCACTCTTTGCAAAACCAAAGGTATAGGTGCTTATTGGGCGCTATTTACCAATGTGTTAGATACAATACAACTAAACCGTATGGTAAAAGAATTGGATAATCCGGAAACTTTTAACCGCAAGTTCCGTGTTCCTTCTTTGTCGGCAGACCATCCTAAGTATAAGGAAAACGGTCGCTATTGGCAAGGTGGCATCTGGCCGGGTACCAACTACATGGTGATACAAGGTCTTGTGAAGAAAGGTTATCGTAAGTTAGCCCGTGAAATAGCTTTGAACCATTATAATGAAGTACTTGAGGTATATAAGAATACGGGTACATTTTGGGAATACTATTCTCCGGAGAAGGCAGAGCCTGGATTTATGGCTAGAAAGGAATTTGTCGGTTGGTCAGGACTTCCACCTATTGCCGAACTGATAGAGTTTATAATAGGTATTCGGGGAGATTACTCCAAACAGCAAATTGTTTGGGACATGAACCTGACAGAGGCCAATGGAATAGAACGTTATCCTTTCGGACCAGAAGGTATTATCAGTTTAAAGGCGGAAGCACGCCGTTCTGTCAATGATGAACCGCACATTACGGTAGATACGAATATTGGCTTTGAATTGTTCGTACTTTATGGTGAAAAAGAGAAGAAAATTACTGTGCTTCCTGGTAAACACACTTATTAAAAAGATAATCTATGAAAAAGAATATGTCACGACGTCATTTCCTGAAGATGGGAGGATTAGCTTTGGCTGCTATGTCCGTCCGTCCATCTTTGTCGTTTGCCGCTTTCAGGGAATCAGAAACGAAATTCGTTTCCTTGCGTCCTTCAATAGACAAAAGGCGTTTTGTATCAAGAGCTGTAGAGGTAATCATTAAAGAAGTAAAGCCAAAGATAAAAGATGAAAAACTGCGGTGGATGTTTGAAAATTGTTTTCCCAATACACTTGATACTACTGTCAGATATAAGATGAAAAACGACCGTCCGGATACGTTTATCATAACTGGTGACATTGACGCTATGTGGTTGCGTGATTCTTCCGCGCAGGTGTGGCCTTATTTGCCGTTGATGAAAGACGATAGGGATTTGCAGTTTTTGATAGCCGGACTTATTAACAGGCAGACAGAATGTATACTGATAGACCCTTATGCTAATGCTTTCAATGATGGTCCATTGGGTAGTTATTGGGAAACTGATCATACACAGCATATGGTGAAAGAGTTGCATGAACGTAAGTGGGAGATCGATTCTCTATGTTATCCCATTCGATTGGCTTACCAGTATTGGACATTGACTAAAGATACGTCTATCTTTAGTGCAGATTGGCACGAGGCTATGAAATTGGTAGTCCGTACTTTTAAGGAACAGCAGCGTAAACAAGGAATCGGCACTTATAGTTTCTCGCGCGATTGTGATCGTCCTACAGACTCGCAAATCAATAATGGTTGGGGTGCACCAGTTAAGCCAGTTGGACTGATCGTTTCTTCGTTTCGCCCTTCGGATGATGCTACTCAATTTGGTTTTCTCATCCCTTCCAATATGTTTGCTGTTGTGTCGTTGCGGCAATTGTCTGAAATAGAACATACAGTCTATAATCATATAGATTTTGCTAAAGAATGTATAGCTTTAGCTGATGAAGTAGATGCCGCAATTCGCAGGTATGGTACGTTTAACCATCCTATTTGTGGGCGGGTTTATGCTTTTGAAGTGGATGGGTTTGGCAATGTGCTTTGTATGGATGATGCTAATATTCCCAGTCTGTTGTCTGCTCCTTATTTGGGATATTGTTCTTTCAAGGATGCAGTTTACCAAAATACTCGTAAATTGATATGGAGCGATAATAATCCTTATTTTTTTAAAGGAAAAGCTGGAGAAGGAATAGGCGGTCCACATGTAGGGTTGAACTATATTTGGCCAATGAGTATCATAATGAAAGCTTTTACGACTGATGATGAGGAAGAAATACGCAGTTGTTTGAAGCAACTGCGCGATACGGACGGTGAAACAGGTTTTATGCATGAGTCTTTTAATGCGGAAAATGCAGCTGATTTCACACGTCCTTGGTTTGCTTGGGCAAACACGCTGTTTGGCGAGCTAATCCTTAAAGTAGTTCAGACATATCCTAACCTTTTATTACAAACGTTATGAAATATATTTGGGGGGTGTTTACTGCCATCTCATTGGCTCTCTTTTCATGTGGCAGCGGAAGCAAGGAATCTGTAGAAAACTATGGTATCATACCGATGCCCAATGATATAACTCTATCCCGAGGAAAGTATTTTTTGCAAGGGGAGAAAACTGTGGCTGTGTCTTCCGGAGAGAATGAAATGAAAGTTTTTCGTTATTTAGAGAACTTTTTGAAGAACACACAGGTAACATTAAGAGCTGTTTCTCCAACAGAGAAGGCCGATATTTATCTGTTAATTGATAATTCTCTAAAAGATGAGGCTTATACATTGGAGGTGGCTTCCGATGCTATACGGATTTGTTCTAACGAAACTGCAGCAGGACTGTTTTATGGTGTTCAATCTTTATTGCAATTGATGCCGGCAGAAATCTATGCTTCCGATCGTAGGTATGAGGGACGTATTGAAATTCCAATTGTCAGTATTAAGGATGCTCCTCGTTTTCCTTATCGTGGTGCTTTGATGGATGTTGGTCGTAATTTCCTTCCCAAAGAAGAGGTACTGAAGTTTCTTGATTTGATGGCTTTCTATAAGTTGAATAAATTTCATTTTCATTTGACTGACGATCAAGGTTGGAGAATTGAGATAAAAAAATATCCGAAGTTGGTAGAGGTGGGGTCGCATCGTAGTCAAACTCAAGTAGGACATTCTGATTATTATTACCCACGGCGGTTTGACGGAAAAAAACAAGCGGGATATTATACACAAGAAGAAATTAGAGAGATTGTTAAGTATGCTTCTGACCGTTTTATAACAGTAATTCCTGAGATAGAAATGCCGGGACATGCTTCTGCTGCATTGGCGTCATATCCAGAGCTTTCTTGTGGGTTGAGAAAAGATTATGTGGTACGCGATTACTTTGATGTTTTTGATGAAGTCTATTGTCCTAAGGAGCATACGTTTGATTTCTTGGAAAATGTATTGGTGGAAGTTATGGAACTCTTTCCTAGTCATTACATTCATATTGGAGGTGATGAATGTCCTAAGAAAGCTTGGAAAAAGTGTATTCATTGTCAAACTCTGATGAAGAAAGAGGGACTACCAGATGAAGAAGCTTTACAAAGTTGGTTTATTCATAAGATTGAACAATTTGTTAACAGCAGGGGGCGTGATATTATCGGTTGGGATGAGATATTGGAAGGCGGGCTTGCTCCTAATGCTACTGTTATGTCGTGGCGTGGTGAAGAAGGTGGTATTATAGCGGCCCGTCAAAAGCATAAGGTTATTATGACACCGAGTAAACGATGCTATATAGATTATTATCAAGAGAGCCCAGAATATGCTCCACTGGCGATAGGTGGTTTCCTTCCGTTGGATAGTGTATATTTTTATAACCCACTACCAGCTGGATTGACTACCGAAGAGCAGTCTTATATAATAGGTACGCAGGCGAATATTTGGGGAGAATATATTCAAACTCCTGAAGCATTTGAATATATGGCTTTTCCTCGTTTGTTGGCTATGTCCGAAGTGCAGTGGACGCAACCTGAATATAAAGATTTTGTGTTTTTTACTCGCAGGTTGGATAAGGAGTTCAAACGGTTGGACTATTGTCAGGTGAATTCTTGCCGCAATTTTTATGAAGTGAATTATGCGGGAGTGTGGAATGAGAATCATGAGACCTATGAAGTGGCTTTATCTTCTTTTTGTCCGGATGCGGAGATACACTATGCGATTAATGATTCTGTGATAACGGCTTCTTCTTCTCTGTACAAGTCACCAATATTGTTGAGTAAAGATGCAGTTATTTACGCAGCCGTTTATAAGGAAGGCAAATCTATGGGTAGGGTGACTCATAAAGAATTTGCCATAAACAAGGCCACTGGATGTGATTACAAGTGTGGTCCTAAAACAGAGTGGGAACATTTGGATGAAAGCTTTGGATTGACTGACGGATATTGTGGATATGCTCAAGACATGCGTAGATGGGTAAGCTTCTATCAGGATAGTGTACAGATTGTGGTGGAGTTGAAAGGTACGCAAAGAATAAAACAAGTAGCTTTTGCTTCCTTATGGCGTCCTTGGAATATGATTTGGCCGGCAAAGGCAATGAGTGTTTCCGTTTCGGCAGACGGGAAAAACTTTTTTGGAGTAGGTAATAAAGTTTTATCATATGATTTTACGTTGACGGAAAGCACTCGCTTTCCTGCTTCTCTTTCATTTCCTGAAGTGGAAGCTACATTTGTACGCTTGGACTTGTTGAGTGGGGGCTTATGTCCAAAAGGATATTTCAATGAAGGAGAACAAAGCAGATTGGCGATAGATGAAATAGAAATAAACTAATCAATTAGATTCTTATGAAGAAAATATCAATTCTTTTGTTAGTGTTATGGGGAGTTATCCCATCAATGCTTTTTGCACAACGGCAATTGTCTTTTCAAAATGGAAAGTTTAAAATAGTTCAGTTCACAGACTTACATTGGACATCAGGTTCACCGAAGTGTGCTGAAACGGAAAGAACTATTCGTACGATACTGAAATCCGAAAATCCGGATATTGCCATATTGACTGGAGACATAGTGACAGAAGCCCCTGCAATTAATGGCTGGATGTCGGTTGTAGAAATATTTAATAATGCCAAAGTGCCATTTGTTGTAACTATGGGTAACCATGATGCGGAGCACATGGCTAAGGATAGCATTTATGATTTGTTGCAAAAATCTCCATACTATGTTGGAACGAAGGGGCCTGGAGATGTTATGGGGTGTGGTAATTGTGTGATACCGATTTTTGATTCGATGACAAAGAAAAAGGTAGAATCAGTGCTTTATTGTATAGACTCTAATGATTATCAGCCTGACAAACTTTATGGAGTTTACGATTGGATACATTTCGACCAAATAGCATGGTATCGTAAACAAAGTGCTCATTTTGCTTCTTGTAATAATGGACGTCCTTTACCTTCATTGGCATTCTTTCACATACCTTTATTAGAATATAATGAACTGATAGGTGATGGTAAGACATTTGGTAATGATAGAGAAGGTGGAGTTGCTTCTTCAAAGGTCAATTCTGGTATATTTGCTTCGTTTCTTGATAGGAAAGATGTAATGGGGGTATTCGCCGGTCACGACCATGATAATGATTATGTTGGTATTAATAAAAGAATATTGCTTGGATATGGTCGGGTGACTGGTGCGGATGCTTACGGAGAATTGATTAGAGGTGCACGTATCATTGAACTGTATGAAGGTGAATTTAAGTTTGATACTTGGATTGCTACGCTTTCAGGTCGTGAGGCGATCTATTACTATCCCTCCGGATTAAATTCAGATGAGGAACGGGTGATGAATTATTTTCCGGCAATGAATGTAGCATCACCTAAACAAGGGGTAGCTTATACTTATTATGAAGGTCAATGTAAACGAGTGGCTGACATTACTTCTTGTTTGAAAGTAAAGGAAGGTATTATGAAGAACTTTTTGATAAAGGATGCTGCCATTGCTGATCACTTTGCCTATGAATTCCGTACTTTGATTTACATTTCCAAAAGAGGCGTATATCGCTTCTATACCATTTCGGATGATGGTTCTAAACTTTATATTGATGATAAGCTGATAGTTGATAATGATGGTGGACATAGTGTTCGTCGTGCCGAAGGTAAGGTTGCTCTTGAGAAAGGTTATCATGCATTGCATTTATTGTATTTTGAAAATTATATGGGGCAGGAACTGGAGGTCGGATTTTTAGGACGAGATATTCCCGAAACTCCCATTCCGGCCGAGATGCTGTTTTTGCCGGATTAGAATTTTTTTCTCCGTACCAGGTGGTGCCGTTCATCGTACAATCCTGGTATGGAGCATTTGTTTGAGAATCGGTATTTTGCTTTTTTCATGCCATTAAACAATAAGAAAAGCATGACGTCTTTTTTTAATGTATTGTCAACTATAACTGCTATTTCATTCAGATTATGAGAATACAAAAATAGATACGTTTAAAGTGTAATTATATGATTTACATTTATTTATCTTGTTTGCGTATGTTTCGTGGAAAATTACACAAGCTAATTGCCTAAAAAATGAATAGAACTGCAGTCTTTAGCTTGGTAATAGCAGTCGGACATTATTTGATGCCTTTTTCTGTATTCATAGGGAGAAATATTCTTTAGAGCCTTGAATTGGCGTGACAAGTTTTTTAGATTGTTTATTCCTACAGATTCCGCTACGGTTGAGATAGGAGCATTGCTGGTAAGTAGCAGTTGAGCAAACCTTTCTATTTTTAGAGAAAATATGTATTTTTGAATGGACTGTTGGGTAACTCCTTTGAAACGAATCTCTAGTAACCTACGTGACAAGGGGACTTGTTTTACGAGATCTGATACGGTGATATGTTCAGTCAGGTGCTTATTGATATATTTCAAAATTGTTTGGATATGCGTATCGGTAGTAGAATAAAAATCGGTTGAAAGTCTGTTTATAATATTTATGGGTTGCAGTACTACATCTTGATAGTTGACTTTCTCTTCGTTCAGTAGGCGTACGATGAGTTCTGCTGCCTCAAATCCGCCTCTTACAATATTGTGGCTTATGCTGGATAAAGGAGGATCAGATAAGTTACATATAATTTCGTCATTATCAACACCCAATATTGCTATCTTGTCGGGTACTCTGATATTATTTACTTTACATAATTCAGTAATGCGATTACCTTGATTATCATCACAAGCAAAGAGTGCCGTAGGCAGGAGCGATTGCAACCATTTGAGTAAAGGAGGAGCTTCATAAAACCAAAGATCATCGAGAGATTGCTCTTGATATGATTGGAAACAATTACCAAAACCATGTTCGGCTATACATTTATAGAAACCTTCGCAACGCTCTTGTGACCAAACCGTATCTCGATAGCCATAGAAAGCAAAATTTTGATACCCTTTTCTTAGAAAGAATTCCGCTGCCATCCTGCCAGTTTTGTAATAATCTCCAGTGATGTTTGGAATATTACTGAATCTTGCTTTGTAATCTTGTGCTATGGCAATAATTCCATTTTCACGGAAAATCTCTACATTGTCGTCGTTGTCGAATCTGCCGATAATAGCATCTGCATGCCACGTTTTTGCCCACTTCAGCACTCCCTTTATGCCATAGGTTTGTTTATAGGAAAGCGGCATTCGGCACACCACCCACGGTTCGTGGCTGTTTGCGTACATCAATACTCCTTTCAGTAGATTATAGGAGAAAGATTCAGTGAAATCGCTTAGCAGTATTAATCGAATCATAAATTATACGTTCCTTAACTATGCAAATGTAGAAAAAAAAGTATTAGTTTTGTTTTCGATAAAGTTATTTTGCCAATCTTTATTTTTTTCGTAAATCCCGCCCCTCGTATTTGCAGATAGCTTCTATCCACTCTTCTGTCAGCGGTT
>ENA-OOSB01000718-OOSB01000718.1-human-gut-metagenome-genome-assembly--contig:-NODE-718-length-13176-cov-1.786297_pt1 | contig 13176 bp, 10 predicted proteins | sample MGYA00241173_ERZ501204 | MGnify/ENA primary metagenome ERZ501204 (study PRJEB25962, sample SAMEA1965384) | human gut metagenome | biome: human gut; feature: human-associated habitat; material: faeces...
GAAAGCCGGGGCGGGTGAAGAGATACCACAGGGTACGCCATATCTTGGTGTCGAACTGATAGACATTCTCGAAGTACTGGCGCACGTACTTCCAGAAAGGCTGTTCCACGTCGAGCGCATACTGGCCGCAGCGGTAGCAGTACATGCCTTCGAGCGGCGTACCGCAGTTCTTGCAGCAGGAGTATTTCGGCGTTTTCTTCTGGCGTATCCGTTTCAGGCGGAGCAGTTCTATCTTGCGGCGCACGCGTCGGGAACGTGCTTTCCAGCGTTCTTTCCAGTGTCGTAGCATAGGAGATGCGTTTGTAAACTGGTCGCAAAAATATAAAAAATGTGATACTTGCTTCGGTTTTACTTAAAAAAGTTATGTAGTCTACGGGAAAAAAGCGAAATTTGCACCACCTTTAAACGGTAAAGTATATTCACCTTTAAACAATAGTACAATATGACTAAAAGTGCATTGCAAATCGCAAGGGCTGCCTACCAGCCCAAGTTGCCCAAGGCGTTGAAAGGACATGTGAAAGCTGTAGCCGGCGAGTCTACCCAGTCGGTTGCCGACCAGGAAGCTATTCAGAAACTGTTCCCCAACACGTATGGCATGCCGCTCATCAAGTTTGAAACTTCTTCCGAGGCTGCCACTTTCCCCGTAATGAATGTTGGTGTCATTCTTTCGGGCGGTCAGGCTCCCGGCGGACACAACGTCATCTCCGGCCTGTTCGACGGCATCAAGAAACTGAACCCCGCCAACAAGCTCTACGGCTTTATCCTGGGCCCCGGCGGACTGGTTGACCACAACTACATGGAGCTGACAGCCGACATCATTGACGAATATCGCAACACCGGCGGTTTCGACATCATCGGCTCGGGCCGTACGAAGCTCGAGAAGGTAGAGCAGTTCGAGAAGGGTTATGAAATCCTGAAGGAACTGGGCATCAAGGCGCTGGTCATCATCGGTGGCGACGACTCCAACACGAACGCCTGCGTACTGGCCGAATACTATGCTGCCAAGAACTACGGCGTACAGGTTATCGGTTGCCCCAAGACCATCGACGGCGACTTGAAGAACGACGTCATTGAGGTTTCTTTCGGATTTGACACAGCTTGCAAAGTTTACTCTGAGGTTATCGGCAACATCCAGCGTGACTGCAACTCTGCAAAAAAATATTGGCACTTCATCAAATTGATGGGTCGCTCCGCATCTCACATCGCATTGGAATGCGCACTTCAAGTTCAGCCTAACGTATGTATCGTTTCTGAAGAAGTCGAGGCAAAAAATATGACTCTCAACGATGTTGTAAACTACATCGCTGACATCGTTGCCGCACGTGCTAAAGACGGCAACAACTTCGGCACAGTCCTTATCCCAGAGGGTCTTATCGAGTTTATCCCGGCAATGAAAGCTCTTATCGCCGAATTGAACGACTTGCTCGCTGTCAAGGGTGCTGAGTTTGCAGCCGTGGCAAAAGACAAACAACGTCAGTTCATCATCGACAACCTCACTAAAGACAACGCTACAATCTACGCCAGCCTTCCAGAAGGCGTGGCTCGTCAACTTTCTCTCGACCGCGACCCTCACGGAAACGTTCAGGTTTCGCTCATCGAGACAGAAAAATTGCTCAGCGAAATGGTAGGCAACCGTTTGGCTGAAATGAAAGCTGCCAACGCTTACGACGGCAAATTCTCTGCCCTCCACCACTTCTTCGGATATGAAGGACGTTGCGCTGACCCGACAAACTTTGATGCAGACTACTGCTACGCCCTCGGTTTCAACGCTTCTCAACTCATCAAGGCTGGTGTGACTGGCTATATGTCGTCAATACGCAACTTGACGAAGCCTTCTGTTCAATGGATTGCAGGCGGTATTCCTATCACTATGATGATGAACATGGAGCGTCGTAACGGCGAAATGAAGCCGGTTATCCAAAAGGCTCTCGTTAAACTTGACGGTGGTCCGTTCAAGAAATTTGCTGAAAGCCGCGAAAAATGGGCAAAGGAGACAAGCTACGTCTACCCAGGTCCTATCCAATACTTTGGTCCTGCTGAGGTTTGCGACCTACCTCCAAAGACTTTGGTTTACGAACAACAAGGAAAATAATATATTTTCTCATTAACTCAAGGCTTGCAACCTATGGTCCGATTGTCAATTCCGGCAATCGGACCATTTTTTGCATACAACGCCATCGCCTGTGCAAATAATAGAATAAATATTTCCTATATCACACGAAAAATCTTACTTTTGCAAAAGAATTCATACGCCGCCTACAACGCTGCGACATAGACCGACTTAACGACATAGAAATGAAAAAAATACTTATACGCACTGCAACCGGACTCGTATATATTGCGCTGATTCTTATCGCCACACTATGCGGTCCATATGCGTTCCTGTCCATATTCAGTATAATAGCAGCTTTAGGCATTGCCGAGATGCTGAAACTATGCACAAAAGACGAGAAGCCGTCTGTCGCCACAACTGTTATCGACATCTTGGGCGGGATGGCTTTTTTTATTCTGTCTTTTTCACACTATTTCCCCGATTTTTCTGTAATCAATCCACTATGGGCCGGCATCGGATACATGCTTCTGCGCGGCATAATGCAGCTCTACGACAAGCGCCGCAATGCCATCCGCCAACTAAGTGCGTCATATATGGCCATGTTTCTTGTCGTCTTTCCATTGTCATTGCTCAGCAAACTGTATCTTGAAGCCAACGGGCACACAACACTGCTCGCCTGCCTAATTTTCATCTGGATGAACGACACTGGAGCCTTCTGTGTCGGATCGTTGATTGGACGCCACCGTCTGTTTGAGCGCATCTCGCCAAAGAAATCGTGGGAAGGATTTTGGGGCGGTTTGTTTTTCACCATTGTGGCGGCTGTGATTATAGGCACTTACTTTCCTGCCTATTTCTCTGAATTTGACGTCATCCGATGGGTAGGGCTGGCCATCGTTGTTTCCGCATTCTCCACGTGGGGCGACCTTGCAGAATCTATGGTGAAGCGCACCGCAGGAGTAAAAGATTCCGGACATCTGTTGCCGGGGCATGGCGGCATACTTGACCGCATAGACAGCCTGCTGTTCGTTGTCCCTGCTGTTTTAATATACATCAATTTTGTAATCTAACATATAAATTTCAAATATAAATGAGCAATCAAAGATATGACCTCCGCGGTGTTTCTGCATCAAAAGAAGATGTACACAACGCCATTAAGAATGTCGACAAGGGACTGTTTCCTAAAGCATTCTGCAAAATAATTCCCGACATTCTCTGCGGAGACAAAGACTACTGCAACATTATGCACGCCGACGGTGCAGGCACAAAGTCGTCGCTCGCCTACGCTTATTGGAAAGAAACTGGCGACCTCGGTGTTTGGAAAGGCATCGCGCAAGATGCTCTTATAATGAATATCGACGACCTGCTCTGTGTCGGCGCCACCCACAACATCCTGTTGTCGTCGACAATAGGCCGCAACAAACTGCTTATCCCCGGCGAAGTGATTGCCGCAATCATCAACGGCACTGAGGAACTGCTCTCCGAACTGCGCGAACTCGGTGTGGGAATCTACAGCACCGGTGGCGAGACCGCCGATGTGGGCGACCTTGTGCGCACCATCATTGTAGACAGCACCGTCACATGCCGTATGCGCCGCGATGATGTGATAAACAACGCCAATATTGCCGGAGGTGACGTAATTGTAGGTATGGCGTCATTTGGCAAAGCCTCATATGAGCACGAATACAACGGCGGCATGGGCAGCAACGGACTGACATCGGCCCGCCACGACGTGTTTGCTAAATACATCGCTGAGAAATATCCGGAAACATTCGACAAAAATGTTCCCGACGAACTAATATATTCTGGTGGTCTGAAGCTAACAGACGAAGTGCCTGAAACAGGCTTAACCGCCGGCAAACTCGTGTTGTCGCCAACCAGAACCTATGCGCCTGTCATTAAAAAGCTGCTCGACCTTATGCGACCTCGCATCCACGGCATGGTGCACTGCAGCGGCGGAGCGCAGACCAAAGTGATGCACTTTGTTGAAAACAAACACGTTGTCAAGGACAATCTATTCCCTGTTCCTCCATTGTTCCGCATAATTCAGGAACAATCGGGCACCGATTGGAAAGAAATGTACAAAGTGTTCAATATGGGCCACCGTATGGAAGTTTATGTAGCACCGGAAGACGCACAGGCGGTTATCGATGTCGCCAAATCATTTAACATCGACGCTCGCATTGTCGGCCGCGTGGACGACGCTCCTGCAAACCGTCTTACAATCAAGTCGGAGCACGGTGTGTTTGAATACTAATTCTGCTGTGAGATGAAACGCCTCGTCCATCTTATATGCCTGATTGCCGCGCTGTGGTGCGGCTTTCTGGCAACGGGATGCGGCGGCAAAGGCGGGACACAAGGAGAAGCGGCCGATTCGTTGGAAATGCGTCTGCACGACACAATCGTTGTGGGCACACTCTACAGTCCTACATCATATTTCATCTATCGTGGCGACCCTATGGGTTACCACTATGATCTTATACAAAAATTTGCGAAGGACAACCATGTGCATATCCAATTCAAGACTGTGCGCAACATGGCTGCCCTTCTCTCTTTGCTTGACTCTGCAAAAATAGACATCATTGCCTACAACATTCCCATGACCGCTGAATTCAAGAAGCGAGTGCGACACTGCGGCATTGAAAACATCAACCACCAGGTGCTGATACAGCCCGCTGGCAACAACAAGCCTCGCATCACAGACGTCACTCAACTCGTGGGCAAGACTGTCGTGGTTGAAAAAGGCTCAAAGTACGAGTCTCGCATGCGCAACCTTAACAACGAGCTCGGCGGCGGCATAAAGATTGAGGCGATAAGAAAAGACACCTTGATTTCAGAGGATATGATTGAAATGGTGGCAGAAGGAGAAATACCACTGACAGTGGTCGACAGCGACATCGCCAAACTCAACCACACATACTATGACAACATCGACATAGGTATTGCCGTCAGCTTCCCACAAAAATCGGCATGGGCTGTGCGAGAAGACGACAAATGGCTTGCTGAAGCCATCGACCGATGGGCAAAGATGCCCGAAGTAACACAGTCGGAAAAAGAACTCTACAAACACTATTTCGAGCAGAGCAAACTCCGCCGTTCCAGAGATTTAGACATTCGAAACCTGCGACGCGGAGAAATTTCCACATACGACAATCTTTTCAAGACATACGCCAAGACAATCGGTTGGGACTGGCGTCTGCTTGCCGCACAGGGCTATGTTGAGTCGCATTTCGACCCGAACGCCACATCCTGGGCAGGCGCTCGCGGACTGATGCAACTGATGCCCCGTACAGCCGCCCACTACGGTCGGCACGATGGCTCAATCACCGACCCAGACAACAGCGTATATGCCGCCTCACGATATATTGCCGACCTCAACCGCATTCTCTCGTCCTACGTCAAAGACCGCGACGAGCGAATAAAGTTTATCCTTGCCGCATACAACTCTGGAATAGCCCACATCTACGACGCTATAGCGCTTGCCCGCAAGCATGGAAAAAACCCTGCATTGTGGCACGACAACGTAAGCGAGGCACTGATGATGAAATCAAACCCTGAATACTATAACGACCCCGTATGCCGCTACGGATATTTCCGCGGTCGCCAAACCGTGGAATATGTCAAAGAAGTGACTCGCGTATATGAACGGTTCAAAGGAAAATGAAAAAATCCAACATTATTTCGTATATTTGTAAAAGATAAGCTGCATCTCGGCAGACAAACAACTATAAGACCAATGAACGACAAACTTATAATTTACCAGATTCTGACAAGGCTGTTCACAAACAGCAACAAATACTGCGTGCCTAACGGCACTATCGAGCAAAACGGTTGCGGAAAGATGAACGACATCACAAGCCACGTGCTGGAATCCATACGCAGTCTTGGCTCAACGCATGTGTGGTATACAGGCATTATTGAACATGCCACCAAGACCGACTATTCGCGATTCGGCATACGTCATGACAATCCATATATCGTCAAAGGCCGCGCCGGTTCGCCATATGCCATAAAGGATTATTACGACATTGACCCGGATTTAGCCGTGAGCGTACCCGACAGAATGAAGGAATTTGAGGCTCTCGTGGACCGCACTCACAAAGCCGGCCTTAAAGTGATAATCGACTTCGTGCCAAACCACGTGGCTCGCCAATACCATTCAGATGCGGCCCCGGCTGGCGTGAAAGACTTCAGTGCCGACGACGACACTACAAAGTTTTTCAGCCCCAACAACAACTTTTACTACATTCCGCAACAGAAATTCGCCCCGTCAATCGACTTGGGCGAAGGAAAGTCGGCATACGTAGAATTTCCTGCAAAAGCATCGGGAAACGATTGTTTCAACGCGTTCCCCGGACAATATGACTGGTATGAGACTGTAAAATTAAACTACGGCGTCGACTACGGCGACGGCTCACGCCATTTCTCTCCTACTCCCGACACTTGGCTGAAGATGCTCAACATCCTTCGGTTCTGGGCAGGAAAAGGCGTAGATGGCTTCCGATGCGACATTGCGCACATGGTGCCTGTAGAGTTTTGGGAATGGGCTATCAAAGCTGTAAAAGAAAAATATCCCGATGTCAAATTCATCGCCGAACTTTACGACGTGAGCATATACCGCGACTACATATACCGCGGTGGTTTCGACTACCTATACGACAAAGTAAACCTATACGACCGTCTGCGCGGCATTATGTGCAGCAACGTGTCTGCCGCACAGATCACGCAATGTTGGCAAACAGTAGACGGCATAGGCAACCATATGCTCAACTTTCTCGAGAACCATGACGAGCAGCGCATCGCATCACGCGAGTTTGCAGGAAACGCCCAGCTGGCGATACCGGCATTGGTGGTCAGCGCAACCCTGTCGACCGGACCAATGATGGTGTATGCAGGACAGGAACTGGGAGAAAAAGCGGAAGACGCCGAGGGATTCAGCGGACTCGACGGACGCACAACCATCTTTGACTATTGGAGCGTGCCATCGCTGCGCCGTTGGATGAACGGAGGCAAATGCAACAACGAACTGCTCTCCGATGAGGAAGTGCGACTACGCGACACGTACAAGAAAGTGCTCAACGCTGCCAAAAACGAGCCGGCAATCAGCCGCGGACAGTTTTTCGACGTAATGTATGTGAATTACAACAACCCGACCCTCGACCCCCACCGCCAATACGCATATCTGCGCAAAGACGGAGACGAGGTAATCGTTATTGTAGCCAATTTCGGCGCCGAAGCCAACTGCCAAATCGCAATTCCACAGCACGCATTCGACATACTTCACTTAGAGAAAGGCACTTATGTCGCAACAGAAATTATCAGCGGCAAGCGTCAGAAAAAAACGCTGTCGCCCGACGCTCCATTCCAAACAGTTGTCGCTGCAAACAGCGCCGCCATGTGGAAAATCAAACTTACACGACAAAATGCCTCTCCGAAGAAAAAATCTTCCATAAAGGGCGGTTGGGATAAATAAAAAGTAGTACTTTTGCATCAAAATTCAGCAACAATAGTTATGAATACAAACTTGCCACCTTACAAAATTTTCTCAGGAACGAAATCGCATTATCTGGCTGAGGCCATCTGCGCAGAACTTGGTGTTGAACTTGGAAAAATGAACATCCAGCGATTTGCCGATGGTGAATTCGAAGTATCATTCGAAGAATCAATCCGCGGTTGCGAAGTGTTCTTGGTTCAGTCCACATTCCCCAACACCGACAATTTGATGGAGCTTCTGCTCATGATTGACGCAGCAAAGCGCGCGTCGGCAAAGTCGGTTATCCCCCTAATTTCATACTTCGGATGGGCTCGTCAAGACCGCAAGGACAAGCCTCGCGTGTCAATCGCAGCAAAACTCGTTGCCGACCTGCTCAGCACCGCCGGAATCGACCGTTTGATTACGATGGACCTGCACGCAGACCAAATTCAAGGCTTCTTCAACGTGCCAGTCGACCACCTCTACGCTTCATCGGTGTTTATCCCATATATCGAATCCCTCAATCTCAAGGATTTGGTTATTGCAACACCTGACGTCGGAGGCGCGAAACGCGCAAACAGCTACGCAAAATATCTCAACGTGCCATTGGTGCTCTGCCACAAGCAAAGAGCCAAAGCAAACGTCGTTGAGAACATGACAGTAATCGGCGAAGTCGAAGACAAAGACGTAATCATCATCGACGATATGGTCGATACGGCCGGAACCATCACCAAAGCAGCCAACCTCATGAAAGAAAAAGGCGCGAAATCAGTACGTGCTCTCGCCTCTCACGCCATCATGAGCGACCCCGCTTCAGAACGCGTTGACGAATGCGCATTGACCGAAATCATCTTCTCCAACAGCATCCCTTATAAAGGAAACAGCAAGAAAGTGACCACATTGTCAATCGCCCCATTGTTTGCCGACACAATCCGTCGCGTACACAAATACGAGTCAATCAGTTCTCAATATCTGATTAAATAATTGTCTACGACATATTAAAATAGCGACGGCAGCTGGTAGTTCAGTTGCCGTCGCTATTTTTAAACCATATTGCAGACTTCTCATATTCACCCCAAAAGCTTGAACTGTGCATCAGTTTCTTTTATGCCATTAAATTACTAAAAATCAATGAATTCACCAAACAAATCGGCGACTATTTCAGTCACCGATTTCCTTTTTCTTCACCATTTTTTCAAACACCTCTTATCCCAAACTCGCGTTCAGAGTATGAAAAAAGGGCTGCGCCGTAAATCTTATTTACGACACAGCCCCTTTTTTATTGACTGGCGTCTGCGTTTGTTAGAAATTAACATTAACATCAGCACCAGCGTTGGCATCTACCCAATTCGTCGTTGCCGCATCAAACGTAATTGGCGAAAGCATCGGCTCACCTTGGTCGTCATATCCGCCACCGAAGATAAGAGTGTAGATGTAGCGTTTGCCAGGCTGCCAACCATCTTCTCCATTGTCAAACGGAACATATACTGTCTTGTATTTCGCAGCCGAGCCGATAAGATATGAATCGTTTTGCTTCAATTTCATAGAAATCTCCAAATAGCACTCTTTTGCTTTGTCAGCATCAAATTTTGACACCGCTGCACCAGTAGAAGTGCTCCACTTGGTAAGCTTCTGAGGAATCATTATCAGCGGGCTATTCATGTCTGAAAGTTCAACAACCGCGTTCTTGGTCTTAACATTAGCCGCATTGAGTTTTACGGTATATGCACCAGCAGCAACTGGAGAGAGAGTCCAATCGCTCATCGCAGGCTCTCCCTCAGGAAGCGTAAACGTACCGCCATGAACAAAGTTATGAATCTTTACATTTTCGACATCAACCTCAAGAATGCTTGATGTGGTCTTCGCCTTGAACACTACCTGCGACAAGATGTGCTTGAATTTCATCTGCACCGGAGTTGTTCCATTGTTCGTTTTGTTACGGCCTTTGGCTACTGCATACATAACATCTTGGTTGGCTATAGTGCTACTAGAGCTTCCGTACTCGTCAAACGTTGTATAGGTTATTGTTTTTGCCGCTGATGTCATATCATATCCAAAATACGGAATGAGATCATTCATCATAGCTGGACTTACAGCGTAGAAGTCAACATCACCACCTTCTGTTGGCCAATAAGCCTGTTGGTCCTTATCCGCATAATCCCATGCAGAAGTATTGTACACAATCTTTACGCCTTGGTCCGAATGTCCAAGCTCGTGCTTTCCTCCCATAAACAACGCATTGTCGGCACTCATGAAAGCCATTACCTCAAAGTTTGTAGTCGTAAGGTTGGCTGTGTTAATCGGTGTGGCACGTGTGTCGGACAATCCTGAGATTCCGGCAAAGCGGATTGCATTGGACTCCGACTTACCTACATTAGCCAATTCCTCCTCATTCGAGCAACTTGCAAACACTGTTGCAACCGCTGCCATTGCTAAAATTTTTCCAATTTTCATTTTTCTTAAATTTTTAAATGATTTATGATTAATCTATAATATTATGTCTGATTCTATATCTCCCCACTCGTCAACACTCGGATCAAATCCGAAATTGCCTGAGTTGCCACCATGTTTGTCGAGATCCAAATCTGTGTCGATTACAAGGTCTACATTTTTCAGATGTCCCTTTTGACTATTTATCTGTTGAGTGACGTCATATTCACCTTTCACCATTTTACCGCTGGCTGTGCGTATATATAGTATTGTTTTATACACATCGCAATCAGCAGCTCCAAAGGTGTAGCACCAACATGTAATCACATCATCGTTTCTCTCCATAGCAAAACAGATGTCTGCTTTCGACTCTTGGATTTCATTGTCGCCGCCAACAGAATACTCGCTGCACATCGCCTGCTGGACAGCCACACACTCCGAAAAGTTTTGTAGATTTTTCACGCCGCGCACCGTGTATGTGTAGCGACACACCATAGGTGCCACCGGAAGCACTATTATCTGCTCGCAGCCAATCTTTACTTCCACTTCCAAAGCAACCATACGCCCTCCACACAAATAGTCGGGCGTGCGGAAAACCTTGACGTCGCCAACCTGCGCGACACCTGTCGTTGCAGCTATCAACGAAAAACCATCGGCTCCGTTGTATTTCACCCTCTGCGTGTCGTTGTTGAAGCACACCACATCGTAAACCCCTGAAGGAATTTCTACGCAGCCACCTTTTTTCCCAACGAAATCGCGAACAATCTCCTCTCCTCCATTCCGAGGATAGAATATCACCCGCATACCGCCGGGAGAATAAGCCGCCGGCATTTGGCTCCACTCAAACTCCACCGACACCTTGGCGGAATGTGGATGGCTATAGCATAACTCTTTATGCTCGCACGACACAACTATCATCGACAACACCATCAATAACGCGTATGTAGCAATCAGTCTCTTCATATCCGTCATTTGGTCTTGTTTGTGTTTCCTCTTCCAATCAGCCATACAAGCGAAATCTCTGCTTTTGTCGGGCCAATCCAATGTCTGCGTTTGGTGGATTGCCAAACGTAATGGCCGTCCTGTGGCAAATATTCCTTATATTCTCCACCCATATAGCCAAGCCCGATAGAAAAATCTATATTCAGCCGCTTTGCCACCGGAAGCGAATATCCGTATGACACGCCAGCCGCATAACTCCAACGGTCGGCAAGATATCCGCGTCCGCCAAGTTCAAAGTCATAGGTCACAATCTGCGCATACGCCCCAATGTGGTGACCGGTCAGAGGCTTCCTCTTGGCAGCCGAACCCAACCACTTTCTCAATTCCACATCACCGCCATAAGTGCGCCAATAATTATGCACGCGGTCGCTTTTCCACCATGCATACATCCAATATGCGTCAATGCTCCAGTTCTTGCCAAGATATATCTCCAAGCCGCCGTTGGGTACAAGCAATGCATCATAGAGCATATTGGTCTTTACACCTGCATACCACGGTTTTTTTTGCGCCTCCGGCATTACATCAACTCCGGTTGAAATGCGGATTTCCGCAGGCTCTACAAATGTGGCTTCAAGCAACACCCTACTGTCGGACACCAAATCGTCGATGCGATACACAGCCACCACTTTCACCCCCGCTTTTCTCAACTCGGGGAAAAGTCGATTGTACATATATCTATATGGCTTTCCTCCGTCAAGAGCCTTCAGCTGGGCGAACATCCTGTCTTCAGACTCTTTGTCATTTGGCATAGCAAGACGGCAAAGCAAATCCAATGTTGCTTCGCGCGACGGCAATTCACTATCAGCCACGGCAAGAGCGTACAAGCCTTTCCAGTCACGTCCCACAGCAATCACCTCCGGCGAAATTCTTCCGCCTCCGACTTCAGCAATGTAAGAAGCGATGCGGTCGGCACGCCGCTTCGATAAACCTTTATTGTAACCTATGCCTCCCTCCGGCGAAGCCGCACCATAGACCGTTATGCTCACAATCTCTACATCTTTGCGTTTTGCCATCTCCAGCAAATCTGCCAACGATCCATAAAACTGAGAGTTGCCTGCTACTGATTCATTAAACAACGATTTGCTCTGTTGAAAATGTAATCTCAACGAGTCGCTGATCTCTTGACCTATGGCTTGGGTTCCACACAGCAAGATTATCACAACAAATAAAATATGTCGAAATCGTATTTCCAAATATCTAAATTACAATCTTCTTTTTACAAATATTTTTCCTTTCCACCAAAAGGCAAAAAGGACTGCAAAGATAGTATTATTGCCGAGAAAAGGGAAACCTTTCCGACCAATAAACCATTCATTTAATGGATTTTAACCAAAACAAGCGTATTAAATTGTAATTTTAGACAGTCTATTAATGCAAAAATAAAAAACAAAACGACCAATATGTTTTCAATATCAATTTGTATCCATTTCACCTAAACTGTTGAGAAACAGCAATAATCACACCGCATGATTTACCCCCCCATTCCGACTTTTAGAACAACTTTATCGCTTAGCGAGCAAATGAATATTAGAATTGTAATATTCCGACTTTCCGGTAACTTCCTCTCCCACAAACGGAGGCAAAGAGAACTGCGTATCCGCCTTCGGAATTTCTATTTCAGCAACAATCACACCATCGAGCGAACCATGAAACACGTCGACTTCCCAACAGAATCCCTCAAACGGCACTACATATCGCGTCTTTTCAATCACCAATCCACGACATGCCGAGAGCATTGCGTCAGCATCAGCGACAGGCACCTCATATTCAAACTCATTGCGCACGCAACCTCGGTTGCGGGTCTTGACCGTCAGGAAAGCCCTGTCACCCGCAATGCGCACACGCACCACAGCATCAGCGTCGCGCGACAGATAGCCCTGCCGCATATCCACGACCGACGTTGCCGCCCCCTTAAAAGATTGGTCCACCACAAGGAATTTACGTTCTATTTCAAGTGCCATAATTAAGAAATATTACAAATAAGAACAAATTAACGTCAAAAAGGAGAGTTTTTATGTCCAAAACTCTATCCACGGACACGGGAAAGTACCTACTTTTGCAAAAGTAATAAAAACAGATATATTTCAGAAATGACAAACGGGACAAAATTTTTTCATCTTGTGTGCCTGCTGGCAGTGATGTTGACAATGGCACAGCCCCACTCTCTAACATATGCGCAAGCGCCAGTGAAGCCCACCACAATCAAAGGCGTGGTGGTCGA
>ENA-OOSB01000722-OOSB01000722.1-human-gut-metagenome-genome-assembly--contig:-NODE-722-length-13128-cov-2.060965_pt1 | contig 13128 bp, 14 predicted proteins | sample MGYA00241173_ERZ501204 | MGnify/ENA primary metagenome ERZ501204 (study PRJEB25962, sample SAMEA1965384) | human gut metagenome | biome: human gut; feature: human-associated habitat; material: faeces...
TATATTTATCCATATGGTGTTTGTACTAAGTTTAATGAATCATTAAATAAACCATTAATAGAAGAGCTATTAATATTAATTATGGGTCCAATAACGCAAATAACTTTTTATTTACTTATTAAAAATTTATTTAATTATGATGATTATATTTTATTTAAGAATTATAATTATGTATTACTTATATTTAATTTAATGCCTATATATACTTTAGATGGTGGTAGAATTCTTAATATTTTATTGTCTTACAAGATTCCTTATAGAAAAACTATATCTTTATGTATATATGTATCTATACTTGTTATATTGTTTTTACTAACTAAAGTGGATTCTTTGATATTTTTAGTAGTTATATTATTTTTAGTTAGTAAGTTAATAGATGAATATAAAAATATAGGCTTTTACTATAATAGATTTTTGCTTGAGAGAAGGTTAAAACCCACTAAATATAAAAGATTAAAAGTAATAAGAAATATTAATGGTTTTTATAGAGATAAAAAGCATGTATTAAGAGGTAATAACAAGAGTTATACTGAAAAAGAGGTACTTAATAAATATTTTAAATTATAGTGTGTCAAGTTTACATATGTTGCTTGACATTTTTTTGTACACTTTGTTATTATGAAATTGTAATAATAAAGGAAGGTTTGGTGAATATATGCAAGATAATAATAATACTTCATCAAATAAAAAAACTCTTTTCTTTGCGCTGGTGTGCGCTATTGTTCTTGCGGTTTTTGCATATACACAAGTAAGTATGAATATGGCAAATAATAAACCAAAAGAGTTAGAAGAAGAATCAAAAGAAGAAATTAATGGTGAAGATTTAAAGGCTTTGGATTATGTTCGGGAGCCTATTAAAGTGGATGACAATCATACAAAGGTAATTACTGCAGAAAAGAAAGAGAAAAAAGAAGTAGAGAAATCAAATGATTTAAAAATGAGTGCTCATTATACATTGTCATTTGATACAAATGGTGGAGAAGAAATAGAAAAACAAGTTTTATCTAATAATGAGGTTACTACTACAGTAATCCCAGTAAGGGAATCCTGGGTATTTGATGGCTGGTTTATTGATTCAGATTTAACTGAACCATTTATATTTGGTGGAACATTGAAAGCTGATACAACTATTTATGCTAAATGGGTTAAATATATTAAGTTTGTTGATGAATCAGATTGTATAAAAACTATAACTGTTGGTGATGGTGAATATATACCGCTACCTACTGATGATGAGTTAATTGATATGGCTCTTGAGGATTTTATTGTTAGTTGGTATTACATAAAGGATGCTACTAATATTTTTATTACTAATAGTACAAAACTATCTGATTTAGATGAAGATAGTGATACGGTAACATTATATCTAGAAAAGATTCCAGCATTTTATTTATCTTTCTATTTAGATGAAAATAGTGATGAGTTTTATAGAAAGAAAGTAATTAATAATCAAGTTATATCATTTGATGATGTAGATGAAAAATTAAAAGAGATTAATCCTGAAATTGATTTAACTACTGTTGGTTGGTATTATTATGATATAGATGGTAATAAGTGTAATTTTTCAAAAGGAAAAAGAATCACTCAAGATGTAACAAAATTGTATTTATCTGATACATATAAGATAATTTATACTTTAGAAGATGAAGAAAAGGAGAATGGGCTAGTTCAAATAGATGAACAAAATGTAGTGCGTCAATCTAAAATAGATAATGTTTTAGATCCGGAAGAAAAAGATAATAAGGAGTTTGAAGGCTGGTTTATAATAGATAATGATATTTTAACTGATTCTAAACTTGAAGATGGAATGGTTATAAATAGGGATATGACGGTAGTTGGAAAGTGGAAGACTTCTTCTACTGAGTCTAATGAAGAAATGGTTGAAAAGTAAGAAAATTCTTACTTTTTTTGTTTTAAAATAATTAATTATTATCATAATATAATGTCCATAAAGGCTATATTGGATCCTTGATGAAATTTGACAAAATGTGATTTTTGTGCTAAAATATGAAACTGTCACGCGAAATAAGAGGTGTATTTATAATGTTTTACGATGAGGCGAAAGCCATAGAATCTTGTATCGAGGACCCGTCCCTGATATTTGAACTTATTAAAGAAGGTCACTTTGAATTAGTTGACAAGTTATTAACAAAAAAACTAGTTGATATTAATACATGTGATGAATCTGGAAACAATGTTTTAATGCGACTTTTAAAAAGAAGTCAATATGAATTAGTATTAAAACATATGAAAAATAAGAAGCTTAATATAAATCATCAAAACTATGATGGTGATACATTTGCTCATATATTAGTTTCGATTAATTATGTAAATGTTCTTGAAATAATTAAAGCATTAGTAAAAAATAAAGAATTTTTACCTAATATTAAAAATAATATGGGTGAGACAATACTAGATAAGTCAATTAATGATAACTATATATATACAACAGTTAAAATACTTGAAGATAAGAGATTTAATAATATAGATATAGTTTCATTTAAAAACTTATACAAAACATATATTGAAACAAATAAATATGGTAAATATACTAAGTTAAATAACTTAGAGATAATTATTGATAGTCTTGATGAAAAAGCTTTAATGCCTAGTATGCAAAGATTAATTAATCTAATAAAAGAAAACTTTGAATACATCAAAGAAAGATTAATTAGTAATAAAAATACTGGTATTAGTGATTATATAAATGATGTAATTCAAACAGTATAGTGCTTAATTTTAAGCACTTTTTTCTTTGATAAAATTAAAACTTATTGTATAATCTATAAAGAAAGAAGTGATTTTATGAACTTACCTAATTTAATAGAAGCAAGAAAAAGAAGCAAGGATAAAGTAATAAAAGAGTTATATAGACAAAATATAAATGCTAAAGGTATTGGCGTTGGAAAAACATATCATGTAAAAACTTATGGCTGTCAAATGAATGAACATGATAGTGAAAATATAAAAGCTTTATTAGAAGAGGTTGGATTTACTGAGGTTTCTAACTATGAAGATGCTGATTTAGTACTTTTAAATACATGTAGTATTAGAGAAAATGCTCATAATAAAGCATTTGGTATGCTTGGTAGATTAAAACATTTAAAAGAGTCAAAGCCTGATTTAGTAATTGGTTTATGTGGATGTATGGCTCAAGAAGAGGGAGTAGTAGATGAGATATTAAAGAAGTATAAATATGTAAACTTTGTATTTGGTACTCATAATATTGATCACTTGCCTACATTACTTTTGGAAAATTTTAATAAGGGCAATCAAGTAATAGAGGTTTATAGTAACGAAGGAAATATAGTTGAGGATATTCCTGTTAAACGTGAAAATAAATTTAAGGCATATGTTAATATCATTTATGGTTGTGATAAATTCTGTACATATTGTATTGTTCCATTTACTAGAGGAAAACAAAGAAGTAGATATCCTGAGGATATTTTACGTGAAGTACGTGGATTAGTTAGGGATGGTTATAAAGAGGTTACTTTACTTGGTCAAAATGTTAATGCATATGGAAAAGATTTAGATATTAATTATACTATGGAAAACTTATTAGAAGATGTTAGCAAAACCGGTATTCCAAGAATAAGATTTGTTACTTCACATCCATGGGATTTTACTGATAAAATGATTGATGTAATTGCAAAATATGATAATATAATGCCTTATATTCATCTACCGGTACAGTCAGGTAGTAGTAGAATACTTAAATTAATGGGTAGACGTTATACTAAAGAAGAATATTTAACTCTATTCCATAAAATAAGAGAGAAAATGCCACATTGTTCTATCTCAACAGATATAATAGTAGGTTTCCCTGGAGAAGAAGAGGAAGATTTTAATGAAACATTGGATTTAGTAAATGAATGTAAGTTTGATAATGCATTTTCATTTATATATTCACCAAGAGAAGGTACTGCAGCTGCGAGACTCGTAGATAATATATCTTTAGAAGAAAAAGAAAAAAGACTTTATAAATTAAATGAGGTTTTAAATAAATATTTTAAAGAAAGTAATGATAAACTTTTAGGATGTGTTCTTCCTGTTTTAGTAGAGGGTAAAAATGAAAAAGGTAAACTTTTTGGATATACCGATACTAATAAACTTATTAATTTTGATGGAGACATCAGTTTAGTTGGCCAAATAGTTGATGTTAGGGTGGTTGATGCTAAAACTTGGAGTCTTGATGGAGAATTGGATGAATGAAATAAGTAATAAAGTAGGCGAGTTAGTAGATTTAATAAAACAGAGTGATGATTATCAAGAATATATTTCTCTTATGAATATAATGAAAGAAGATAAAGATATTAATTTTCTTATAAAAGAGATAAAAGACTCTCAGAAAAAGATAATGAAGTTAAAATCGCTTGAAGAAGATTATTCCTCTTATGATGAATTAATAAAAAAAGATTTGTACAGGTTAGAAACTTTTCCAATATATGTTGAATTTTCATCTTTGCAAGAGAAGCTTAATACATCATTTCAGGTAATAAAAGAAAGTATCGAAAAAGAAATAAATAGTATAACTAACTAATTATTTCTTTTTTCTTTACAGATAAATTTAAAAATATGTTTAATTTTGTCATGATTTGTGATATTCTTTTTATAGAATAGAAAGGTATTGATATTAACTATAATAGTTATCAAAACATGTATATTATTCAAAATTATTAAAATAGGAGGAAAATAAAGTGAATAATGAATTTAATAATTTAAATAATGAGGTTAATAATATTAACGGGGCAAATTCTCAAAATCAAACTAATCAAAATAATATGACATATCAACAAGTAAACTCTAATGATAGTAATAAGAAATCTGTATCGCCTAAGAAAAAAGATAGAAATGTGGCATTAATTATGATGGCGGGAATAGTTGCGTTTTATCTTCTTATTTTCTTAGTTGCTTATGTACCTATTAAAAACGAAGTTAATAAAGCAAGAATTAAACATGAACAGTCAAATAATGAAATTAATAATAATTATAATAACAATGATGATAGTACAAGTGGAAGCACTAATAATGATTTAAGTATTACATATCAAGGGTATAAATTTATTAAGCTAGTTGGATATACATATGAATCTACTCCTGATTATTTAAAAGTAACTAATTCAAGCGCAGGAGTTCTTATGGGAATTAATATAATAGATGGATCTTATAGTCAGCTTAATGCTTTAACTGAAGCACAAATTAAATTAGAACTTGAAAAAAAGCTTTCTAATGTAGATTACAAAATTACTAAAGTTAGTAAAGAAAAAATATCTGGAAGGGATTTCATTATTGCAGATGCAGAAGATGAAGATGGTAAATTTCTTATATATATTACTAAATTAGATGAGACTCATGTGGCAAGTGGACAACTTTTTGATGAATATTTTTCCGGATTTCATTCTGATTTGATGTATGTTTCAACTGTACTTTCAACAGTAAGTGCGGTTAGTAAATAATTATTATTTGTATAAAATTTAAATTCAATAAAATAACTAAATTATATAAAGCTAGAAATAGCTTTTTTTTGAACTAAATTTTTACCTATTGCATAAATTAGAATGAGGAGGAATATTATATGGCTAATTATAAAGAGATTGTTACAAAGGCAGTGATTGGCAAAGGTAAAAAGAAGTTTATAACTAAAAGTGAAATAACTCCTGAAGTTGTTCCTACTACTGTATTAGGGTGTTGGGTTATAAATCATAATTTCAAAGGGTATAGACAAGGAGATAAGATTGTAATTGATGGAAGTTATGATGTTAATATTTGGTATTCATGTTTAGGGGATACTAAAACAGAAGTTGTAAGACATAGTGATACATATAAAGAAGTAGTTCATGTTCCAACTAGAAATAATGTATCTGATTTAACTGATAATGAAGAGATTATTATTAGAAGCTTAAATCAACCTAGTTGTGTTAAGACTGAAATATCTGGTGGAAAGATAATATATACAATAGAAAAAGAGCTTGGTATAGAAATAGTGGGAGATACTAAAGTTAAAATATCTGCAGAAGATGAAGAAGACCCTTGGGACGAGATAGAGGATGAAGAAGATGTTGAAACCGCAGAAAAAGAGATAGATAATCAAGTAGAAGAAGAATTTTTAGATTAAATTCTTTTTTTATGAAATTTTTGTAGATTATGTAAGCAAATCTTATTATGTCAAATGCATGTTACTTTACACTAAAAAGTTAATAACTTATTGTTTAAAAAACTATTTTTTTATATAATATAGAAGGATAGGTGTTTTTAGTATGGAAGAGAATAGAAAGTGCAGTAAAAATATATTAATAAAAATATGTATAATTGTATTATCTATTGTTATAATTTTGTATGCTGCAGTTAGTATATACAGCTATACTATAATTTCTGACTATGATAATAAGATTTATCCTAATGTATATGTTAATGATTATGACATATCTAATGTAAGCAGGGATGAAGTTGTTAATAAAGTTAACGTTATTGCGCAGGTAATAAATGAAGAGGTTATAACTTTTACTGTGAATAGTAAAGAATATAAGATATCTCTTAAAGACTTGGGGGTAACTCTTAATAAAGATGCTTTATCCAATAAAATACTTACTTATAATAATAATATGAATTCATTTGATAAATTAAAAAGTATCATGAGTAAAAAAAAGACCGTATTTAATTATGAACTTACTTATTCCAAAGATGCTATAGTTAAATATTTGAATGATTTAAAAAAAGAAGTAGATACTAAGGGTATTAAGGGAAAACTGATTATGGATAAGGATAGAAACTTATCGTATAAAAAGTCAACTCCAGCATTTTCACTTAATGTTAATGAAAGTGCTAAAAAAATTGAGGATGATTTAGAAAAAATAATTTCAACAGGCAAGGCAACTTTAGTAGGTGAATATAAAGCGTTAGGTGAAGATAAGTTACTTAGCACAATTGACACTAAAGTTTCTAGTTTTTCTACTAGTTATAATACTAAAGTTCCAAGGGCAAAAAATATTGCTGCTGCGGCCGGTTATTTAGATGGTATTATATTAAAACCAGGACAGGTATTTTCATTTTATAAATATGCAGGGCCTTATAATAAAAAAGGCTATGTATATTATGATTCTATATTAGCAAATGGTGTTTGTCAGGTAGTTTCTACAGTATATAATACAACTCTTTTAGGAGGACTTAAGGTTGTTGAAAGATATAGTCATGAGAGGAAAATGACATATGTACCCGGTGGGCTTGATGCTACTACTGCCTCAAAAGCAAATGGAGCAGTAATTGATTATAAGTTTAAAAACACCTATGATTATCCAATATATATATCTGCATATACTAACGCCGGAAAAGTTACTGTTGAATTTTGGTCTAATAGTCGTGCAAAAGATGGAAAAACTTACAAAACAGAATCTGTTAAAATAGGATATAATGCATACAAGGCATATTTACTTGTTTTTAAAGATGGAAAGCAAATAGATAAAAAATTTGTGAATAATACATATTATCCAAAATAGGAGGAAAACGATATGAAAGAAAAAGATAAAAAGAGTGGTTTAATTTTACTTCTTACAGCTTTGTTGGTGTTTATGGCTGTTTGTTATTCTATTTTGTTTCAAAGACTTAGTATTATAGGTACTGTAAAGGTTGATCCAAGATGGAATATAAAAATAACTGAGGTTACTCTAGAAAAGGGTGGAAATGCTGTTAATAAAAATATACAGTATACTGACAATTCAGTTAGTTTATCTGCTGATTTGGAAGGACCTGGCGATTATGTTGATTATATAATCAAAGTAGAAAATAAAGGAAATATTAATGCTAAACTTAGTGATGTTTTAAATACTATGGATCAATCTAAATATATTAAATTCAGTTTTAAAGCATTAGATAAAAATGGAAAAGAAATTGATAAATTGGAGAATTTAAAATTAAAGAGTGGTAAATATCAATATTTTAAATGTAGAATTTATTTTAATGATGAAGCTGGTAATTTCACTGGTGATATGGAAACCGCAAAAAATACTATAGTCTTAAATTATGTTCAAGATTCAAAGTAGATTTGTTATTAATAAAATTATAGAACTTGTTAGAAAGGCATGAGCAATTCTTGCTAGAAAATAAGTTCTATATTTTATTTTGGTGTCTGATAGTATACTCATTACTTGTAGATGTATTGATATTCCACCAAAAGATATAAAGAAGCCTATTATTGATGCTTTTACATATTGTGGTATTTCTATTGTAGATATATATTTTATCCCTTGTGTCATTTCTAATGTTCCACTAATCAATGCTTTAGTTAATGGGGATGGATTACCAAACTTTAATATTATAGTAGAAATAATTAAAAAAGTTGTAATTATTCCTAGAAGAAGTAAAAGTGTATTTATTGTTCTTGTTATTGATAGAGTAAGTGATTCTATAAATCTTTTTCTTTTAGTGATAGTTAATTTTTTATCTTTAGTATTAGTTACACAAAACTCTTTTTTTCTTGTTATAAATGCTATTATAAAATTTGATATTATATGAGAAAGCAAAATAATATAACCTAATTCCTTTTCACCAAGCGTTGTACATCCTATAAAACCTATTACGAATAATGGTGAAGAAAAATGTGTAAATGTAAGTAAATATTCTGCCTCATTAGTATTTAATATTTCTTCATCTAAAAGGTTTTTAATGAATTTAGCGCTACTTGGAAATCCTGAAGTCATACTGGATATAATTACAAAAGATGCTTCCCCTGGCAAATAAAATAATTTTTTCATTATATTTTTTGTTAATTTGCCTAAAATATTAATTAGACCATAGTTAGTTAATAAGTCTGATATAATAAAAAAGGGAAATAGAGTTGGAAATATGTTGTTTTTCCATATTTCAAATGAGAATAATACACTTTTAATTATGTCAGTCGGATATACCAATATTGTTATTAATATAAATATAAGAAGTGTTAAAATAAGTAAATTAGTAATCTTTTTTTTCATAAACTTTATTCTTTCTGTTATAATTAAATAGGATGTGATATGTATGTTTAATAAAATATATGATAAATTTAAAAAATTTATAAAAGAAAATTATAAACAAATAATTATTTTAGTTGTGTTTTTAGTTGTTATGAATTATCCACTTAATTATAGTGTTATGGTATCAGGTGGTACTATTAACGTTAATGATAGAGTTAGTATAGAGGGTGAGTCAAAAAGTAAGGGTAGTTATAGTCTTGCATATGTTTCTGAACTTAGAGGTACTATTCCATCAGTTCTTTTAAGTTATATTATTCCAGATTGGAAGAAGGTTCCATTAGAAGATTATCAGGCAAGTGATAAGGAAACTAATGAAGATATTGAACTTAGGTCTAAAGTGTTTTTAAAATATTCAGAACAAGCTGCGATTAAACTTGCATATTTAAAAAGTGGAAATAGTTTTAAACTTAATTCTACTGATGTGACAGTTGTATATATTGATCCAAAAGCACAGACTAATTTAAAAGTTGGAGATGTAATAAAAAAAGTTAATTCTAAGAATATAAGTTCAAATAATGATTATAAAAGTGTAGTTGAACCATCTAATATTGGTGATAGGCTTGATTTAAAAGTTTTAAGGAATAATAAAATAGTGGATGCAAATATTAAAGTTGCGGAGATTGATAATGAAAAAATAACTGGTGTATCGTTACTTGAGATTTATAATTATGAAACTAATCCTAAAATTAAGATTGATTTTAAAGGAAATGAAAGTGGACCTAGTGGTGGGTTAATGCTTACAATTGCTATATATGATAAGCTTGTTAGTAAAGATTTAACTAATGGGTTAAAAATAGTTGGTACAGGTACTATTGACTATGATGGTAATGTTGGTCAAATAGATGGGGTTGCTTATAAATTAAAGGGAGCTGTAAAAAAAGGCGCTGATATATTTATCGCGCCAACCGGTGAGAATTATCAAGAGTGTGTAAAGCTAAAAAAGAAAAAAGGATATAAAATAGATATAATTGAAGCTAAGGCATTTGAACAGGTTATAAGACAGTTAGAGAATTATAAAAAATAATTATAAAGTGTTAACAAAAAATACTTGACAGATATAATTATAGGAATTATAATCGTATATGAATGGAGGTATTATACTATATGGCAGTTAAAATTAGATTAACAAGAATGGGTGCTAAGAAGAAACCTATGTATAGAATAGTTGCTAGTGATTCTAGAAGCCCAAGAGATGGTAAGTATATTGAATTAATTGGTACTTATAATCCTAATACAAACCCAGCTGATGTTAAAATTGATAAAGAAGTTGCTAAAAAATGGTTATCAAATGGAGCAGTTCCTACTGATACAGCAAGAAATTTATTAAGTAAAGCTGGAGTAATGAAGGAATTTGCCGAATCAAAGAAGGAAAACTAATTTATGGATTTAGTAGCGTTAACTGAGGAATTGATTAAGGCACTTGCTGTTAATAAAGAAGCAGTAAGTGTAAAAGAATTTCCATCAGATGAAGATAATATTATGTTAATTCAAGTTATGGTTGATAGTGAAGATATTGGTAGAGTGATTGGTAAATCTGGTAAGAATGCCAATGCTGTTCGTACTCTAGTTCAAGCAAGTAGCTATTTAAACGATAATAAGAAAGTTAAGATAAACATTGAAAGTTTTTAATCAATGTTTTTTTTGATTTTAAATTGATATTAAATCTTGTTTTTACTTATAAAAAAGGTTATACTTATTATAGTTAAAATAGAAGAGGTGTAAAATGAGAGATAGAAAGAAAAGAAACATTATAATTGGTGCTTTATGCTGCCTACTAGTATTTATGGGAATTGGTTATGCAATACTATCACAAACACTAAATATAAGTGGAATAGCAAATATGAGGGGAAATTGGAACGTAAAAATAACTAATATGGAGTTATTAAGTGAGAATAAAACAGGTAGAGCAGAAGAGGTGTCACACTCATTTACTGATACAACTGCAACCTTTACCGCAGACCTTTATATGCCAGGAGACTCAATTGAATATAGAGTTACAGTAGAAAACCAAGGGAATATAGATGCCCTATTAAAAAGTATTACACCAACTACAACAAACAAAAGTGAAGGAATAAAGTTTAGTCATAGCGAAATAGATAATACAGTATTAACTGCAGGAAAGACTATAACATTTACTATGAAAGTAGAGTTCTTAGAAGATGCTACTTCAATTCCTAAAGTAGATAATGTTAAGTATAATTTGGAACTTGTATATGTTCAATATGATGGTAAGAGTGAATATACTCCAGCTGTAGAACAGATGGATGAAAATTGCTTTACAGTTGCAAGTGATGGTTCATTGATTTTCTATGATGAAACATGTGGAACAGATGTAGTTGTACCTGCAAAAGTAAATGGTGTTGCAATTACTAATATTGTTAATTTACAGTATTCTGCTCTTTCCGCTTATAAAAATGATGGAACAGACATTTTAATTTTTCAAAATCAAGAAAAATATGACATTTATTTTGAAAATATGAAAAAGGAAGGAAGTACAGAAGCAACGATAACAGAAACAAAAGGAAAAGCTTATGTATATGGAAGTATTGAGTTTAATAAATTAAATCTTGCTTCTGAAATAAAAAGAATAGAAAATGATAATCTTAATGATAGCGTGGGAAGAATATATAGTGAATCCGGAGAAATAAAAATAGAATACACAACAACAAATCCTAATTTTTGGAGTTATGGCGCAGATGGTGGGGCACGTGCATATTATTGCTCAACTGATGATGTGTGCGATTTATTAAGAACCTATAGTAAGAGAAATTATTACCAAGTTCAAGATACGGGAATAACAAATAATACTTTTTATGAATATGCAGAGCCATATGGATTTTTTAACTTAAATAATACAATGAATAATTTTTATACTCCGGTAGGAGAGATTCCTTTAGAATTATATAATCAGAATATTACTTCAATTGATTTTTCAAATACTGTTTTTGCAAAGAAATTTGGAATTTTTAATGACTTTTCTAATAGTATTTCTGCTCCAAAACTTATAATGCCACCAAATGTTGAATGTATTTCAGGATTTGCATCGGGCAAAATAGTATTTCCTAAGAATTCAACAACTAAAGTAATAAAAAATTTAAGTGGGGCAACCTCTGTTAATATTCCATCATCAGTTGTAAGCATTTTTCAAGGTGCATTTAAAGATTCAAATCTTTCATCCCTAACTTTTGATAAAAACTCAAATCTTATTGCATTATATTCAATGGATGGAGGGGATAGTTACGTGGGTGCTTTTGAAAATAACAATCTTCAAACTATTACTATACCAAAGTCGGTTCAATATATTGGGGATAATACTTTTAAAAAAAACAAAATAAAATTTTCAATTATTTGATAATTTGGCACATGAGTTGCTAAATTTGAAGAAGGCTCAAAATTGAAAACAATAGGTAACTCTGCATTTTCCACTAATCAATTAACAAATACTGGCCTTGGGAAACTTCCTAGTCCATTAACAAGTTTAGCAACAGATGCATTTAGTAATAACCCTAGCCTAACTCAAATAACACTAACGTCACCAACTGATATAGAAGGTTGGACAAATGGTTCTACTGTAGATGGTAAAACAGTAGTATACGAAAGGTAATATAGATGCTAAATAATAAGCATCTTTTTTCTTTTGCTTTACAAAAATGAGTAACTAGATTATAATTTAGTTAATAGTAGGGGAGTGGTACTTTGCTCAAGAAAATGGATAAATGGTTACTATTACTTACCGCAGTGTTATTTGTGTTTGGCTTGATTATGATCTTTTCCGCATCAAATGTAGCTGCATTTATGAGATATTCTGCAAGCCCATATCGTTTTTTGTATAAACAATTAATGATACTTGCTGTATCTTTTTTAGCGTCATTTATAATAATTAGAATTAATACTAAGGCATATAGTGCTTTATCATGGCCAGGAATAGTTTTTATAATAATACTTTTAGGTGTAGTACTTGTGTATGGTAAAACTACTAACCATGCAACATCATGGTTTAAAATAGGACCTTTTTTGTTTCAACCTAGTGAATTTTTAAAAGTACTTATGATAGTGTGGATGGCTAGTTTTTATGAAGTTAATAGAAATCATTTAGATAGTTATGCTACTGGGTTAGTTC